>Ga0163109_10001952_pt1 | contig 16228 bp, 13 predicted proteins | sample CRUFie1St13metaG_FD_108704 | JGI IMG/M metagenome (GOLD analysis project Ga0163109, IMG submission 108704) | Marine microbial communities from the Costa Rica Dome - CRUD Field 142mm St13 metaG | ecosystem: Environmental > Aquatic > Marine > Oceanic > Photic zone | place: Costa Rica: the Eastern... | reverse complement strand
GATGCTAATGCTAAAGTAGATGCCAATGCAGTAATTAAAGGCCCAGCTTACATTGGAGCAAATACCATTATTGGAGTAGGTAGTTTTATTCGTTCATCATTTATAGAACATGATTGTGTTATTGGTTATAACTCAGAGGTTACAAGGTCTGTAATCCAAGAGTATACTACGACTCATACATGTTTTCTTGGAGATTCAATTGTTGGCAAGAAAGTTTGGTTAGGACATGGAGTTGTGACAGCTAATTTACGGTTTGATCAAAAGCCAATACAAGGCAGACAAAAACTTGGAGTAATCATAGGAGATAATACAAAAGTTGGTATTGGAGTCACATTCATGCCAGGTGTTAAAGTTGGAGCAAATGCAACTATCATGCCAAGCACCATTATAAAATCAGATATAGAACCAGGTACAACTATTAAAAGCCCTCTAAAATATATTTAATGTTTTTCAAAAAGAAACCAAGTAAACTTAAAAAATCTCTCTACTATCTGATTACCGGTATAGGAATTGTAATATTCTGGCGCGGTATTTGGGGTCTGGCAGATGTATATTTATACCCAGAAAAACCTGCTCTTAGCTACATAATCAGTCTCTTTGCTGGAATGTTAATTCTGTATCTAAACGACAAGTCCTGGTCGGACATGGTCTAGTTATCACAAATATTTATTATCATGGAAACTGCAAGAACAATTTTTTCTCAACCCAACAATGAAGATTACGAAGATTTATTAAATTTATATACAAATAAATTAAGTAGGAAATACCTTGGTGGTCCTGTAACAAAGACAAAATTTGATGAGAAGTTTGTAGGTTTTTTTGATACTAAATCGGAATACTACTGGGTTGTAAGACAGAAAGATACTAATCAATTCATTGGGATGACATATTTAACCATTTATCACGATAGAGTAAATTATGAGATATCGTATCAACTTAATCCTGAATTTTGGGGTAAAGGATATGGAGTAGAGACTGTACAAAAAACCATTGATTATGCATTTCAAGAGTTAAAAATAAAAAGACTATATGCAGAAACACAGAAAAAAAATCTTAAATCCATTAAACTTTTAGAAAAATTAGGGTTTGAATTGTTACAAGAAGAGCAAAGACATGGAGAAATACAAAGTATTTATACCAAAATAAATACATTTCCTAATTTAAGCTAAATATATTTGCTAAGAAACCACATACCAAACATAACCACTTCCAATCATAGCCATAAAAATCCCAAGTAAACTATGAGCTAATTTACGGTCTCCTAAAAACCACACATAACCTAATTTAATAAGTGTATTAGCATATGCTGCAATTAAAATACCCATAGCAGCTACCTCTAAACTTAACCCCGTGTTGGCTAAATTTGCCAGAGACAAGCTAATTGCATCGGTATCAACCATTCCACTTACAAAACTTGCTGCATAAATTCCATTTGCCCCAAATTGAGAATTTAAAAATTTCATAACTGCAGAAATAACAATAAATGCCAAACCAAACCCAAAAGCTTTTTTAAGTTCCAGTGGTGCTGGTTCACGAATTTTATCAGACTTAAAGACACTTTTAATTTTTTTAGTTGATCCCATCCAAACAGCAATTAAAATCCCAACCACACTCGATACAATCAGTGATTGAAACACTTTCCATCCAAGCGCATTATTTACAAGCAATACTTCTAAAAATACACGAGCAAACATGGCACTAGAAGCAAACACAATACCAGTTACAAAGCTCCATTTATGCCGAGGAGAGGATTTACTTAAAGCGGCAAAACTCAGAGTCACAGCAGTCGATGAAATTAATCCACCCAAAAACCCACTTAAAAACAGCCCCTTAGATGCTCCAAGTAATTTAATTAGCATATAACTTAAAAGTGAAATACCTGCAATTAGTACAATCATAAGCCATGCCTGAAATAAATTTACATATCCATGAAGCAAATCAGTTTTAGGAATTAACGGTAGTATTACACCACTCAAGGCAGCAAAAATAATAATTGAACGCATTTCACGATTCGTAATTTTTTCTGCAAATAAATGCAGAGATTTCTTAAGTATAAGAATAATAAGCATGATCACACTCAGTATAACAGCGGGCAAGTAAGCCTTATGACCACAAAGATAACCAATAATCAGAGTTAGAAACAATGCTACCTCTGTGGTTGCACCATTTACGCCCTGTCTAATTGTAGAGGCAATATAATTACCAGATAGCATAAGTAAAAAACCGGCCATAAGAATCCAAGATAATGGCTCTGAATAAGATTCTAAAAACTTCAAACATGAACCAAATAAACTTACCAAGGCAAAAGTTCTGACCCCAGCAATATGTAAAAATTTTCCTTTCTTTTGTACTTGCTCACGCTCAAGGCCAATTAAACCTCCTAGACCAACGCTAATTAAAAATTCTAAAAATGGCATAATGCTTGTTATTATCCAAGTATTATACCATATTTATTCATCTTTTTAAAGATCCAAAGCTATGCAGTTTCTTCTGTGATTTCTTTTTCTAAAAGTAAGTATAGTTTTGGGGTAATCATTTCCCGATCAAGTAAGCCTTTAATTAGTTTGTTCTCAATATCTAGAATTCCTTTGTGAGCAAATTGTACATCGATATCAGATGTTAAAGAGGCATTCTCTTTATAAACCTGATTCATCTTTTTGGTAGATTGTTTAAAGAAGTCTTCGTAAATAGAAATTAAATATTCAAAGGTATCTTTACGGTCAAAATCTTTAATGTGAGATTGTTCGCTAATATTAGTTAATTCATCCAAAACCTTTTTAGAAACAATTCTAAGTGCACGATAGTACATATACATATTTTCTGGATTCTTTCTAATAGAAGATCCATAAATAAAGTAGAACCAAAGTTTATGAAATGGAGTCTTTGGCCAAAAAGATAAGGTTTTATGAACATCCGTTTTACCTTTTTCAAGCATTCTAAGCTGAGCATCTAACTTATGTAACAGAATCTTGAAAACTTTTTCTGAAATTTCATCGAGTACTAGAAGATTTTTTAAGGCATGCTTCTCAATACCAATTGCATACACACGTAAAAGTTTTTCAAAGTTAGAACTCGAACGAGCCACAAGTTTACCACAACTCGTATATGCTGATTTATATAATTTATTATATTTTAATTTTAGATCACTATAAATACTCCGTGGAATAAACCCAGCTTTATAAGATGCTTTAATTTCCGAAAGCACCTTAGAATAAATTAGAGCCTTTGATTCTTGGTACTCAATTTGTTCAAGAGGAGTAAGTTTATTAACCTTCATTTTATCCATTAAAAACCCAAGACTTGTAGCTTTTACAAATAAAGTAAAGAAAATATACCCAACAGTCATAATTGTTAAAAATTCTTTAACCGTATAAATTTCTGAGTAACCAGCAATAGTTAAATCTGCAGGAATTAATAAAATCATAATCACAGCCAAGGCTCCCTTTAAATCTCCAAATGCCAATAGATGCTGCCATTTTCGATTGACTTTCTCAGTCTTTGTAAATTTATTTAAAACACCTAACACTGGATATACAGATAGAACACGTGCAACACTTACAACTAAAACACTAACAAGTAATGGTTTAGTAAAATCACCAAAGTTACCAAATAGATTTGCAAATAAAATACCCATCATCAGAAATACTAAAGAGTTTGCTACAAAAGCAAAGTACTCCCAGAATTTATGCATATATGCCTCGATTTTTGGAGAAACTTTATATCGACCATAATTACCAATAACCATAGACGCTGTAACTGTAGCTACAATCGAAGATATTTTCACATCGAAGTTACCAATAAATAAATGCTCAGATATTAACTCGGTAAAAATAAAGGCCAGGTGAGCCACAAGCATTGTAAGTGTTAATTCGACCTTTTCATTATTCTTTATTTTCTCAATCACTTTAGAAAATAAACCACCAAATAAAATACCAAATAACACACCTCCAAGCAGCATTACAACAAAACTAAGTCCAGCATTAACAAGGGTAGAGGAGCCAAGATATCCGTTTTGAATTATATCTAGTAAAATCAAAAACAAGGCAAATGCAGTTGCATCATTAAACAAACTCTCACCTTCAAAAATCATTGCTAATCTACGTGGAGCACCAAAATCTTTAAAGAGTGCCAATACTGCAACCGGGTCTGTTGCTGAAATAATCGTTCCAAAAAGCAACATAAATAAAAATGGCACATCGAAGCCAAGCCAATTCATTGCAAGCATACCAACACCACCAATAAAAAAAGTTGAAATAAGAAAAGATACAACAGCTAAGCTGGTTATAACCTTTTTATTTTCACCAAGAGTAGACAATTTAATATTGTAAGCAGATTCAAAAATCAGTACTGGCAAAAATATAAAAAACAGCATATCTGATGTAAGCGAAAACTGGCTTAAAAACTCAAACCCAGTTAAATTCGAGATTGGAATTAATAAAACCCCAGTCACAACAAGAAGTACGGTGTAGGGGATTTTTAGAATTTTTGCGATAAAATAAACTCCCATCGATATAAGTAGATATGAAAATATCGAGAGAAACATGCCCATAGAGCCCATATAAAAAACTTTAAAATTTAAATTTATTCTAAACTTTTATAGACTTTTCTCAAGGTGAAAATCTGCTAAAATATAAAAAAACCTCCACACAAGTGCCAAATTCTAAACATACTCACAATAGTTATATAAGGCAGAGAGCTGATAAAAGCGTGAATTTAAGATCTGTAAACTTAAAATCACAACCTAAATTAATAAACTCTTCTGCCAAGATTTCACATAAAAAAACTACGCCTTCAAAAGCTAAATTTATATTACGGTACGTTTTAACATCTGGATTAATTTTTGTTTTCACAACTGTTTTTATGAATTTCCACGCATATAGTGCCATATTCTACCAATCCTATTTAGATGTCACTGGTCAAACAAAAAACATTTCTTTGCTTGAGTATTCATCTACAGAATCAAAAGAACTAACTGAGACAAAAAGTGAATTAGAATCAAATCAAAAACATATTTCCCATAAACTAAATTTACCAATTTTTAATTCCGATATTATTCCACCAGGGTACAGAATTATCATTCCAAGACTTGGAACAAATGTACCAGTACAACCGGTAACCGAAAATAATTTATTCAAACAAAACTGGTTTGGCCTTGAAAAAGATATTCAAACAGCCTTGCTCGATGGGGTTGTTCATTATCCCGGAACACCTACTCCAAACAAGTCTGGGAATGTTGTTCTCACAGGACACTCTTCTTATTATCCATGGAACCCGGGACGTTATAAAGATGTGTTTGCCGTACTTCATAACATTAATATTGGTGATGAAATTGTTATGTTCCATAAACAAAAAAAATATTCCTATACTGTCACCCAAATAGATAAAGTCTATCCAGAAGATGTAAAGGTACTTGGAGACGCAGGTGATGACAGGCTAACACTAATAACTTGTACTCCAATCGGTACAAATATTAAAAGATTAATTGTTACTGCAAAGCCAACAGAGTAATTTAGAAGTTTTCGATTTCTTTAAGTAGTTCGTCTTCAAGTTTTTCTTCATGTTCTTCGTGGGCAGCTTCTGCAGCGCGAAGTTCATTTTTATTTTTAATAAACTCTTCTTTATTAAAGTTAGATGCAGCTTTAGGAGCACTCACATTACTATATTGTGAATCAATTTGAGCAATTTTATTTTTTTCCGTTTCTAAAATATTACGAAGTTTTGTTACTTGCTCTTCTTTCATTATAGGTAAAATATTGAACCAGTATTGTCTTTCATCGTTATCCATAGATTTAGTTTCTAATACTAGATTTACTAAATCTGGATATTTTTTCTTTACTGATTCTGGAATGTTTAATTGTGTGTTATTCATTACTCTAAATTATAAAAATATCACCATATTGGTTTTCGAAAATTTCTTTTTGGTATTTCAAATCCATAACCAAGTGTTTTGCTTGATAAGTTGGATGTTCATAAATATTTTGCATACCGTTAAGAGTCATCAAATCTTGTATCTGACGAATCTTAGCACATAAATTTATTGCAGTCATATCAGCCTTACCCCGTGCTTTTTGATCGGCATTTGCGTAAATTTCTTGATTGATTAAACTTGCAGGAGTGTAGGGGTCTAAAACATTTTCAGAAATTTTTGTCTGTAAATCTTTTAGAAAACTAAGTTCTTCTGGAGTAAAACCATCGGGGTCTACAGGTGTTGCGTTTCCCATACTAACAATCTTATCATCTACAGGCATGATTTTGGTGTCTGCATCTCTGTTTGGGGGAGTATGATTCATAATTCTATGTTCTTATTACAAAAAAAATTATATCATATTTGTACCTAATTTTCAATTTACTTTCCATGCAAAAACAACAAGCAAAAAAAAGAATACAAGTTCTTATTCAAGAATTAAATAAATGGAATCAAGCTTACTTTGATCAGAATACAACTCTTTTTGATGAGCAAATACGTGATCAATTAAAAAAAGAATTAACAGATTTAGAAAAGCAATACCCTGATCTAATAGACCCAAATTCACCAACTCAAACAATTGGATCTGGTGTTGAATCAAATAAATTTGAAAAAGTTACGCACCTAACTCCTAAAATGTCTTTAGCAGATTATTTTTCTTTCGAGGAAGTTCAGGATTTTTTAAATAAAATAAACAAACAAGAGATAGAAAAATTCGAACCTCTGTTTGTTGAACCAAAACTAGATGGTTTGAATATAACTCTCTGGTACAAAAAAGGAAAACTTGTAAAAGCAATTACTAGAGGAAACGGCAAGGTAGGGGAGGATGTTACTCATAATATAAAAACCATCGCAAACTTACCACAAAATCTTGAAAAACCTTGTGATTTAGAAATTTCTGGAGAAGTTTTTATTACAAAAAAAGATTTTGAACGAATAAATAATTTATCAGATAATACCTATGCAAATCCGCGTAATTTAGCATCTGGGACAGTAAGACAAATTGAATCCAGTGTAGCTAAGGAAAGAAATCTACAGATAAATATTTATTCGATAGGAAAAAACAATCTAGAAAACCCACCAACCAATCAGTTTGAGCTGTTTAAATTACTCGATGAACTACAAATTCCACACAATAAAGAGTTTAGACTAATAGAATCAAAACAGGCTTTATTTGATTATCTTACACACCTAACAGACAACAGAGATACTTTCTTAATGCAATTAGATGGAGTTGTAATAAAGGTAAACGATTTTAAAAAATTTGAAGAGTTTGGCTATACTGCAAAAACACCTAAAGCCGCGGCAGCATACAAGTTTCCTGCAGAAAAGGTTGTAACTAAAGTAATAGATATAACAATACAAGTAGGACGCCTAGGCACGCTCACTCCTGTCGCAGAACTAGAACCGGTGGTTGTAGCAGGTTCTACAGTAAGTCGAGCTACACTTCATAATTATAGCGAGCTTCAAAGAAAAGATGTCCGCATTAATGACACTGTAGTAATACATAAGGCAGGCGATATAATACCCGAAGTAGTTTCTGTAATGACTGATCTTCGCGATGGATCGCAAAAAGCTTTTATAATGCCAGATAAATGTCCAATCTGTAACTCTGAGGTAGAAACCAAGTCTGATCAAAAACAAACAAGGTGTTTAAATCAGCATTGCCCAGCCAAAAATATTGGTGCCCTCAAATTATTCGTAGGAAAAACTGGTTTTAATATTGATGGGTTAGGAGAACAAAATTTAATAACTTTACTAGATCACGGAGTAATTCAGGATGCAGCAGATATTTTTGCACTTACAGAAAATGATTTACAAGGGTTACCATTGTTTAAAGACAAGAAAATTAATAATATTTTAAACTCTATAAAATCTACAAAGAACATTACCTTGCCAAGTTTTTTGAATGCATTATCTATACCATTACTTGGCCAGCAAATGGCTTACAGTTTAGCTGAGTATATTTCAGAAAGTTTTGAATCAGAATCGCTACATCTTGAAGATTTATTATCCACTTTATTCACTTTAAATTATGAAGATTTAATATGTATTAATGGCTTTGGTCCAAGTCTAGTAGATTCAATTTGTGATTATTTTACAGATGATATCAGACAGGATTTCGTTAAAAAACTTGCTAGGCATCAAATCCAAATTGAATTAGTTAAAGCATCTTCAAATTCTACAAAACTTGCAGATCAAAAGTTTTTATTTACAGGTTCCCTGGAATTATTTACTAGAAATCAAGCTAAACAAATGGTACTAGAAAATGGAGGGCAAATAGCACAATCGGTTTCCAAGTCGTTAGATTATTTAGTTGTTGGAGCGAAACCAGGAAGTAAACTTAAAAAAGCACAAGATTTAGAGATCCCAGTCCTTAGCGAAGAGCAATTTCTCAGTATGATCAAGTAGGTTAGGCTACTTCTCCATCAAAAAAGTCAGCTAGGTCTTCTTCTGTGTTTAATACAGGTGTAGCCTCTGCTGATTTTCTTAAAGCCATTTCATCAGCATCTAAAGCAAATGGGTCAGCATTCTTAATGCCACTAGCAGTAGTGCCAGAACTTGCTTCAAGAATTGGTTTCACTTTGATTAGTTCATACTCAACTGCAATAGATCTTTCGATTTCATCTATAATTTCTGGTTTGTCTAAAGTTTTAATAAAAAAGTTAGAACTAAAACCAAGACCTAAAGTTTGGTTGTCTAGTTTAGAGAATTTAGCTTGATTTAAAGCTCGTTTAACCGCAGATGTCTTTATATGCGCATGCCATTTTTTATACAGTTGCTGAACTTTCTGTAGGTCAAATTCATTAGCATATATTTTGACTTTTTTAGACTCTTCTTCGTTTTTAATATCTTCCTCTATCATTTTTAAAGCCGAATCTAGCATAGGTGTTAATTGTTGTGCCGAGTCAACTGGTTTCGAGTTTTCAATTTTATTACCAAGGTTTTGAATACTTGAATTTTGATTTTGAATTTCAATATTATGTTTATCTATAAGAGTTTGCATATTGCGTACCTGCTCCTTAAGCCCTTCAATACTAGCATTTAATTCTTTGTGTAATTTTAAGTTAGGTTCAGAAGATGCAGGTTTGTTGGCAACAGGCGTAGTGTCGATAGCAGAAGCCCCACCTTCTTGCGACCGCAAAGAGTTAGTTTGAATACCAGAATCATTAGTTTTCAAACTACCCACCAATACGCCTATGCCCTGGATAATAAAAACTTCCAGGGTGGATTTAATCAGACCTGAGTCGTTAAATCTTTGTTTCAGGTCATAAAACAGACTAATCAGTTCAGAAATTTTGAGAGCTCCGCTTAAATCTTTCTCAATCTTATTATACATCTCATCTCGTAAAAACAACATATAGTCTTCCGCAAATTGCATTAAGCTAAATCCCGAAGTGTAAATATTGTTTAAAATATCCAAAGCCTGCTGTGTGTTAGATTCTTGCATTAGAGCAAATAGTTTTTGAAATGTATTCACCTCTGTTTTACCAAGAGCAGATGTTACAGTCTCTACACTTATAGGACCAATAGTCTGAATCTGGTCTAGCATACTAATAGAGTCTCTCATTCCGCCTTTGGAAATTTCTGCAATCATATTTAATCCATCTTTATTAAATTCTATCTTTTCCTCTCCACAGATATATTCTAAACGTGACACTATATCAGAAACACTTAATCTTTCAAAGTTAAACTTTTGGCACCGAGAAATAATTGTATCAGGTATTTTATGAACTTCTGTTGTAGCTAATATAAAAAATACATTCGTTGGTGGTTCTTCTAATGTTTTAAGTAAAGCATTAAATGCTTCGTTAGTAAGCATGTGTACCTCATCTATAATATAAACTTTATTTTTCACTTGGGTTGGCGCAAAATTCACATTTTCTTTCAGCAGTCTAATTTCATCTATCCCTCTATTACTTGCCGCATCAATTTCTATAACATCTAGAACACTTGCATCGGAAATAGATACACATGCATGGCACTTATTGCACGGTTCCATGTTTTTTGTATCATAATCAAGACAGTTGATAGCTTTTGATAAAATCCTAGCACTAGTGGTTTTACCGGTACCTCGAGGTCCGCAAAAAAGATAAGCATGTGCAACTAAATCAAGCTTGATTGCGTTTTGTAACGTGCTGCTGACATGTTTTTGCCCAGTCATATCTGCAAATTTTGTTGGTCTGTGTTTTTGATACAATGACATTCTAGTTGTTTAAAATTTTATAAGTAATATAAGCCATCTCACCTCGATTTATCAAGTATTGTGCATTTTGATTTATGATAGATAGCGGTAAAAAACCATTGTTCCGGGCTAGTTCTAAATATGGAGAGTACCATAGCATATCTGAATTTAAAGGTGCGGAAAAATCTACACCAGAACTATTTAAAGATACTTTGAGTGCTTCGGACAAAGTAATGTTTTGCATTGGACGAAAACTGCCATCGATGTAACCTGAAATAATTCCATTTTTCTTAGCGAAACACACATATTTATTAAACCAGTCCGATATTAAGACATCATCAAAACAAGTGTAGTTAGGGTTGAACATATTTATTTCAGGAAAGTAAGATTCGATAGCTATTTTTAAGAACTCAGCACGATTTATTTTCTTGTAAGGTCTAAATGTAGAATCAGGATATCCATTTACAATTCCTTGTGAGTACAAAGCAGAAATTGCTTCGAAATACTCAGTGAAATTAATATCTATCAATCTTGAATTATCTATAAAGTGAGCTCTTGGTATGAATACAGAATTACTAAGAGAAGAAATGTTTCCAGAGAAATCTTCATAATACACTGCAAATCTGTTCCCAGTTTTCTCTGGTCTAATTTTAATATAATATTTATCATAAATTTCACGAATATTATAACCAGCACAGTTTAATCCAGAGTATTTACAACCAGGGAAGTCCGAGTGGTATAAAAAACCAACTTTATCTCCATAAGTATGAACAAGAAAATATTTTTTTGCAGAGTTTATTTTTCTAAAAGAAATCTCATCTAGAGATGTTTGTCGCAAATCAATAGAAGAATAAATCGGAGCTAACCTATTTTCGTTTGCAGATTTTACATACACAGGCCTAGAGAGCGGAGAAAGTCTGCCGTATGAATCTTCATAGTAGACTACAAAAAAGCCAGCTTCTAAATCTGGTCTTATCCGCAGGTACATTCTTGATCCATCTATATAAGATCTGGAAACACTACATTTAGATCCAATTGATTCCATAATACAAGAATCCATATCTGAGAGTCTTGGTGAGTATCCTGGGTAATCTTTAGAATAGCTTACAAAGTAATCGTTTACATTGGAATGCAAATCAAAAAAGATCTCTCTTTTATCATTTACTTTTACGTTCTCTAGTTTTGTGATCTTCTCTATAGTTTCTCTTGATGACTTATTTAAATAAACAGAATTTGAATATATGATACTATCCGAGTGAGAGTCTTTATAGGTAATAACAAATCTATATCCATTTTTAAAGTTGTCTTTCAAATTGATTCTGTAAATATTTTCACCAATCGACTCAACATCCTTAGAGACACATTTATTTTGTTCTAAATAAACATAGTTTTTACAGCCTCTATATTCATCAACTCGAGAGAGATCGTTTTGACCATTATGGTATATTTCGAAACTAAATTTATTAAGATTAAGATCTTGGGTGTTAAAAACTTCAAAATAAATATATTTAGAGTCTGAAAATGCAGAAATATTAACTTTTTCTATACTTTTTTTAACATCAATAAGATTCGAAGGAGGGGATATTTCTCCATTAATATTCTTATATCTTATAGCAAAAACAGTGTCCTTCATGCTATCTTTAAGATTTAGATAAACTTTATCACCAGATCTAGATATACTTTTAGCAATACAAAACAGACCAAGTTCAAGAGGACACTTACTTAAATCACCCAAATATACTTGGGAATCTATATCTAGATTTTGAGCATAATACACTTGATAACTAGCAATATCTAAAGGTTCTCTAAAACTCACTACACCAGATCCACTATAAGACATGTCTAAACTAGTTGGACTGGCAAATGCAACCATAGAAAATATTATATTTAAGAGAAATCCACTCACACAAAATTTGAATATTTTAAACATGACTAATAATTATTTGTTTGAATTTATTTTGAAAACTTTTTTCACTAAATTGATTAGCACGTTCTATGCAATCACTTGGTTTAATAAGGTTTTTATTTTCAAAGTTTTGTATAGCCTTAATTAAAGACTCTAAGTTACCATCATACAAAACACCAGTTTTGTTATGAATCACAGTTTCTGTTAGCCCACCTTTATTCTTAGCTATTACCGGACAGCCTCTACCCATTGCTTCCACTGGAGTTATCCCAAAATCTTCAATTCCTGGAAATATAAAGGCTTTGGCATTCGTCATAAGATCCCAGAGTTTTTCATCTTTTACAAAGCCAAGAAACTCAATGTTGTCATTTGCCATTTCTTTTAATCTAAAAGTATCTTTACCATTGCCTGCAATTTTCAATTTCAAACCAAGTTTGTTGAAGGCTTCAATTGCTATATCAATTTTCTTATATGGTGTATGGGTTGAAGCAATTAAGTAGTAACTTTCTTTTGAATCAACATATGCACCCGACCCTATATTTACAGGAGGGTAGAGTATTTCTGAATGTCTTTTATAGTATTTATTTATACGAGCTTGAACAGTTTTAGAATTAGCCAAGACAACATCTGCTCTTTGAGCAGCTAGAAAATCCCAACATCTTTGTTTATGCAAAATCATTCTTGCAAGAAACCTCTTCAGAAATCCAAAATTATTTTCAGCCTCATATTCATTTCTCCAGTCCCAAAGGTACCTACAAGGTGAATGATAATATGTTATCTGTTTAGTGTGTGAATTGGTAATAACTCCGTGAGAGAATGAGTTACTTGAACTTATTACACAGTCGAATTTACTCAAATCAAAGCTTTCAACTATCTTAGGATAAAATGGGAGCCATAGTCTACTTCTTTTAGAAAGAAAGCCAGGAAGTTTATTTATCCAGCTTGTATTTACCTTGATACCTTCAAGGTGTTTTTTTATAAGTTGCTCATCTGCCTGCAAAAAGAAAACTTCCACATCAAATTCATCTAATGCTTCAAGCATTGATAGAAGTGTTCTTTCAGCCCCACCTATTTTATTAAAAAACTCGTGAATAATTGCAATTTTTTTTCTCAAATCAAAGACATTAAACCAATGGTATTCTACAAAAAAACTTTATTTTTCTCAATATCTAAGATTTACAAGGAGCAAGCCAGACAATACTTAAATCTGGATAGCACTCCGAGATTAAGTCTGTAGCAGCCATCATAGTCGCCCCAGTCGTTATTACATCATCTACAATAATGCACACTTTATATTCTGAAAGGTCTATAGGAGTTTTTATAAAAAATTTACTTTTAACATTTTGAATTCTTTCTTCTCGTGAAAGGTTAACTTGGCTTTCTTGTTTATTGGCACCCATTAAGCCAAAAATAGGTAAGCCTTTAGCTTTAGAAATATTTTTCGCAATTTCATATGATGGATTATAACCCTTTTGCTGATCAGTCTTTAAACTAGATGGTATAAAAGTGATGAAACTTTTTTTAGATATAGGTGTTAAGTTGCTCATTATTTTGGCAAGTGCTTCAAAAACACATTCATTTAGCTGATACTTACCTGATTCAATAAATTTTTTAATTTTTCTATAATTGCAAAAAGTGATTTGCACAGTTGCGTTTTTATAAAAAACATCTTCACATTGAATGTTCATGCTGTCGTGCAGTTTTGGTAGACAGTTCAAACAATTGATAAAGTCGTTATCAGCTTGGCAAATAGGACATTTTTTGTCGATAATGAGATTTATAAAATCGTTCATAAATTAATGCTATTTAAACATAATGTAACATCACATTGTAAACAAAATGTAAAAAATATGTAAATAAACTTTTTAAACTATAAGTTTTAAAGTCAATTTTGTCAAGGTGCTTGCAAATAGTCTTGAGTTTTTATAACATATTCTTACGGGTGATTAGCTCAGTTGGCTAGAGCGCATCGTTGACATCGATGAGGTCACTGGTTCAATTCCAGTATCGCCCACCATGAATTTATCAAGGGTGTAATTTAAACAGCCTGCTTTCATAAGTGTTGACAAAACCACAAAAAGGCTTAAGATGTAGGAAGTAATTTTTTTTAACATGAGCACGACAAAGCATTCCAGAACTTCAGAACCAACATTTGAAAATTCAAACACAAATGAGCCATCTCTATCTCTAACAAGTTCCAATATAGACAATCCAACTTCAGATACCGATAAGTATATAAATGAACCACGTTTAACACCCTTAACTGAAAGAGAAATTCTGGAAGAAACTAGAGACATAGCACTATCAATTCAGCAAACTCTATTAACTAATAGAGGTCGAAAATCAGCAGGTGGATGGAAGTTTTTAGCTGTATCTCAACTACCATTTACTGTTTACACGTTGTCAGAAAACTACTCGGAAATTGTTTCATATATAAACAGCTGGATAAACTAATTAATTTTTCTTTTACCTTTCAATGTTAGTCTATATACTGGTGTTAATTAACCTCTGTTTTTATGAAAAAGTTACTCCTTATTGGGCTCATAGCAATTTTACCAGCTTCAGTATCTGCAAATTTTAACGATGTCCATTGGAGTCATTTGAACAACAAAGCTATTACCAATCTTTATAATTCAAATATAGTGAGAGGATATTCAGATGGAACTTTTAAACCTCAAAAAAATATTTCGAGGGCAGAAATGCTAAAAATTTTAGTTGAGGCAAGATTTTTGAACAAGAACTCTTCGGAGTTAGAAACTTTTTCATCAAGTAATTGCTTTCAAGACTCAAACCCTAACAAATGGTTTAATAAGTATTTATGTTGGGCAAAAAATGCCGGATGGGTTGATGGTTTCGAAAATGGCACTCAATTTCGGCCCGATAAGCCAGTCACCCTAGTTGAAGCACTCAAATTAGCCTTGGTAAGTTCAGACATTTCTTACAACCAAACAGACAGATGGTATAAAGGTGTGGTTGATAAATCTAGTGACTTTAATTTAATCCCAGTGGATGTAGAGTATTTCCACAATAAAATTAATCGTGCACAAATGGCAGATTTGATTACTCGCCATATGAATCACAAAAGTGGCACACTTGATGCTTATTTGGGAGACCTAAAAAACGTTGTCACATCTTTTGACACATTAAAAATAAGAGAAAATCTTTATAACAGTATAAACACTGATTGTAAGAGTACCTATCATTATAGAATGACTAGTCAAACTACCTTTTACTTTGATAACGAAGCTAAAGATTGTTTTAATCTCGTTAAATTCTACACAAACAGTCTAAATGAGTTTCCAGCTAACACAGGTTTAGAAAGATTTAAAGACAAGTCTTATTATACTATTTTTTATAAAACAACTTTAAAAGATCAATCAAAGATTGATCAAGTATTAGACTCTATTACACATTATGAAGATGTTGCTGAGGGAACTTATGATTCACTTATCAATAAAGGAAATTATCAAAGCCGAAATGGTATTTTTTTCGCTAATTTCACAGGTGAGTTTGAGCAGTTTAGGGCAGTTGAATTTCCGTTAGAATACTTTGAAAATGAGAAGCTACCTTTTGAACAGCAAGAGCAAATGTGGAAACTGGAAGCAGAAGACAGATTCGGCTCTTTATCTGATTGCAGAGCTTACAACTTTCCTTCATTTATGATGTTTAAAATCAAAACTTTCTACGAGCACTGTAAGAATCTAGGTTTATAGTTATATTAACTGGATTTTATTTGCATTTTATGCTATTATAAGATAATTAAAACATAGTAAAACAAGTAAATTTATGAGTTTCGACCCAAGCCACACTCCAACACCTCCGCCAATAGGACCTATAGGCGATGGAAATTCTCAATCACAACAAAGCTCTACACACTCTGATTCTTCAGGTAATCCACAGGCATCTTCAGGTACTAATGGAGCAAGCTCAAGTGCACAAAATGATGGATCGGCAAGTAACCCTTTATCTGGTGATCCAAGTGTTTGGAAGCCAGGGGAGCCTGTTTTTCCAAATATTAATGATTTTAAGCAAGCACAAGAAACTCACCTAAAATCACAACAACCTGTTCAGCAAGCTCCAATTCCTCAGGCACCAGTACAACAACCTGTTCAGCAAGCTCCAATTCCTCAGGCACCAGTACAACAACCTGTTCAGCAAGCTCCAATTCCTC
>Ga0163109_10001951_pt1 | contig 16238 bp, 25 predicted proteins | sample CRUFie1St13metaG_FD_108704 | JGI IMG/M metagenome (GOLD analysis project Ga0163109, IMG submission 108704) | Marine microbial communities from the Costa Rica Dome - CRUD Field 142mm St13 metaG | ecosystem: Environmental > Aquatic > Marine > Oceanic > Photic zone | place: Costa Rica: the Eastern... | reverse complement strand
TTGTTGTTGCACAACCACTAATAAGGAATATAGTTAGGATTGGCAATATTAGTGCATTCTGCATTAATCTGCGATTTCTTAGTTGCATTTAACTCCTCCTCTGTTAGTGGCGAGCCTTGTGCTATTTCAAAACACCTTGCTCTCTGTTGTTCTCTCTTACGTTCTATTCTTTCTATGCTCTTTGGTTTACTAAGAGCCAAGTTACCTACATCTCTTCTTTCACCTGATGCATTTACTTTGTTAAACTTTTCATTTGCAAGATTTAAGTCTGCTGTAAGTTTAGCATTGTTCTCTGTAAGTATTTTGTTGATATCTGTTTTGGCTTCAATATCTCTTAACTGTTGCTCAATAAGTTGCTGTTGCTGTTCAACAGCACCATTTAACTTTTCATTATTAAGTGTAAGGATTTCGTTTTCTGCTTTTAGATGTTGTACATACCAGAGGCCACCTGCGGCTCCTGACAGTAGCAGAAAAAAGAAAACTAATTTAATCTGACCCAGCATGTCTACCTACAACCTCGAGTAGTTGAGACACAGTCATTAAATCAAATGTTTCTTCTTCTGGAATGCTGATATCAAGTTTTTCTTCTACCTGAACTATAATATCAACAATATCAAATTCATCGCCACCTAAGTCGTCCATTAAGTGCGAGGACTCATTTATGTCTTTGTCAGCACCAAAATGAGATTTTAAAACTTCTATTACTGTGTCTTTCATTATATCGCCTTTGTGACTAATACGTCTTGTTGACTTGGATTATAGATTACAATATAATCATCTATTGGTATTGCTCTCATCTCTCCAAGCATACTGTTAAATTTTGAAAATGCAGTTTTGTCAAAGTCAACTTTAATAGCACTTTCGCTTATGCCTAAGTCCGACATGACATCTGGTCCATGACCAAAGTTTACAATTTCAAGTCTTGCTACATCTCTACTTCCTCGCATTACTAATGTATTATCATTAATTCCTGCTTCAAGTAAATTAGAATTTTGCAAAAATTCTAAAATTTTGTTTGAATTACTTTTTGCTTCTTCTTCAAGTCTTTCTTGTTCTTCTTGTTGCTTTTGTTCTTCTTGTTTCATGTTAAACTCGTCCTTGGTTAAAAATACACCTTCTTCCTGTTGAATGTATGATTCTAATTGTTCATCATCTAAATCCATACCATCTTCTAATACTGGTGTAAAGACGTTCCATCTAAGTTTGCCAGCAACATTCTCTACTTCTTTAACTATGTCCTTAACATTATCTAATACCCCTGGCTTTCTATCCATTTCTACAAATACCATGTAGTAACCATCTTCGTTGGGGTTCGGAGATACTTCAACATCTCTGATTTCTATTACACTATTGTTTATAAATTTATATAAATCTGTAGCAGGAGAATTTTCGTTTACATGAAATCCGATGACACATACATTGCCTGAGTCACCTGTTTTAGGTTCGAATTCATCAATACTAATCTTTTTAAGAACAGTATTTTGTAAATCACCTTCTCGAATAGTCATTATATTTCACCTTCTCCAGTACCTGGAGTCATAGGAACTGTAGGAGCAAATCCTGGCAATGCACCACCCATTGGCATATTGTTTTGTACAGCAGGCTCATTTTCTTTGCCTAAGTCGTCCATGTTTACATATTGATCTTCTTCTACTTCTACGTTCTCACTTGAGAATTCATCAACATATTTACGTGGCATATCTATACTAACTACCCAACAAGGCTCTGATTGTGTCTTTGCTTTGTATCTGCTTCTACCATCTGGAGCAATATCAACTTGTACATCATCATACGTTTTTACTCGTACAGGCTTTATTAAAGTATCTTTCTTATACTCTACTAAGCAATCTCTTGCAATTAAACGTTTTGCACCTTCTGGATCAGGCATTTGCTTATAGGGGTATAGCAATTTTACATTAACGTAATGCCTTTTAAGTGTAGGGCCTTCCAGCACTTCTCCACTCAACCAGTTCTTAAATGCGTACAGATTTAAACTATCTAAAGTCTTTTCGAACTCTAAAAGCATGTCAAGTAGCGAATTAGTTTCGCTAATCTTCTTGATCTGATCGTTTAAAAGTTTTACTGATATTGTCATATTAAACTCCGTTACAACTATTTATCAAAAATACAACATACATATTTATTTTTTTAACTACGTTGTTTTGATTGGTACAGAAGTGTTTAAATAATATTGTACTATGATTAACAACCATAAGAAAAGTTGTGACACACATTTAAGCAATCACCGTGATGATTTAAGTATCATGCACGGTTTTTTTATGGCTAACAGGAGGCTAACATGTCCAGGAAAGCAAGAAAGAAGAATTGTAATAGATATAGAAAAAACAAAGGAGATAACTATTTGAGAGTAATACAAGGGGGCGCCTTAGAACGCAAAAGACAAAAAGAGGTAAACATTATACCTCGTAATTTTAACCAAGATGACTTATTGGGTCACATAGAAAATCAAAATACCAATATAGTGTTTGCTGTAGGTCCAGCAGGAACAGGTAAAACACTAATCTCAACTTTAGCAGGAATAAAACTGTTAAAATCAAATAAGATAAACAAGTTAGTAATAACGAGACCAGCAGTAAGTGTTGATGAACAACACGGGTTCTTACCAGGTACATTACAGGAGAAAATGGCACCATGGACAAGACCAATTATGGATGTCTTCGAAGAATACTATACGCCAGAGCAAATAGAATATATGTTAATGGATAACAAAATAGAAATTGCACCTTTGGCTTATATGAGAGGACGAACGTTTAAAGACGCATATATTATTGCTGATGAAATGCAGAATGCTACCGATAATCAAATGAAAATGCTATTAACCAGATTAGGTAATAACAGTAAAATAATAGTAACAGGAGATTTAGATCAACACGATCGAGGTTATGAGAGCAATGGATTAAAAATGTTCATGGAACGATTAACTAAAACACCTTCAGAAATAATTAAAGAAGTTAGTTTTACAAATAAAGATATTGAACGACATCCTGCTGTAGCAGAAGTATTAAGATTATATTCGTGCTAACGTTTCATACAGTAGCGGCTTTTTCGACAATATATCGATTTATTTTGTCCAAACGTAAACCATCTATTTGGGATTCGTTAGGCTCAGGATTAGTCAGTGAGTCAAGTAGAGCCATGAAGTTATTTCGATAACCGTCCCAACCTAAGCCTTTTAACATAACAAGTTGAAAGGGTAGGATATGAGATATACCTTTAGTAATTGCACGGCCTCTCAGCCTGCCCAAAATCTTACTACTGGTTACTTCGTAATGAGACCAATCTGGATTAACTAAACTGTGTTCTGTGTCTGGCATGAAGCCATACTTCTCAGGATTAAGTTGAAAGTTACTGTTTAACATTGTAGGCTCGCCTTGCCATATATCTTGTTCAAACATGTATATAGGATTAAGTAACATGCCTTTTATTAAATTGTTTTGAATAAGATTGTCTACACCTTTGAAAAAATCATTTGGTGTATCATGTGGTAAGCCTGCCATGAAGCCACCGTATGTGTACCAATGAGGATAATCTGTTTTTATTCTTTGTAGTAAATTTAATACAGAATCCTTAGAGCCGCCTTTGCCTATTGTCTTTCTTGCTTTCTCATTACCCATAGTTTCTATACCAAAGTAATGACTATGGAATCCTATTTTTTCACATAGGTCTACTTGGTGCGGTCTTTTGGCCATTACATCAACTCTATTGAAACCGCCTACACTTACATCTAAATCTTTTACACAATCATATAATATTTCTAATTTAATATCTTCTTCGTTAGGTGTATCGTCTGCAACCATAAATGTATTGATACCAAATTTATTAACTGCTTCATGAAAAAAGTTTTTAAGTTCGTCTTGGTCTACGTCTAATACATCTTTTGCATTTCTAAATTCATAACTACAAAAACTACAATTAAACTTACAGCCTTTTCTAATTTCAAATGTTAATGTATCTTGACTATCTAAACAGTAGTCATCGTGTAACTTAGGTACATGTGGTCTGTTAAGTAACGTAACATCTCTACTGCTAAAGCCAACAGGTGCTCTATACTCAGGTACACCGTTGTCATGTACGTTTACACATTCACTTGGAATATCTTTACCTAACAAGTAGTCTTGAAACAATCCTACACTATTATGACTTGAGAATACTGCATCTGGTAACCATATCTCAGTTGGTCGCATTGCATAACCTAAGGCAGGTCCTCCAGCAACTATTTTAAATGTAGGATAGTGTTCTCTTAAATAATTTACAAGGCTTTGTATTCTACTGCCTTGTTCTAATGCCATGTCAATTGAAAACAAACTGCTAATAGCAAACACACCCTCGGTTACATTGTTTTTGTCTAACCAACGTCCGATAAAGTCTGTAAGTGTATCTGTTTCCCAAAAGTCAACATAGTTTACCACAGTACTTGGTATACCTAATTCTAATACAGCATCATTGATTACCATTGGACCCATAGGTCTGCTAAATGAACTTAGGAAAGAAGGTTGCATAGGACTTGACTGACTGCCCAGTTCTGGTCTTATTCCGGCATTAAGATTTGTTGCCTCTAATATTACTACCCCATCAACCATTCTGACTTGTTCCTGATGTATTCATTCATCATTTGTTTTTGCGAACGTCTTAGTAACGGTAAAGAATTATTATAGTCTGCAATCTCTAATCCTGGTAGTAATGTTTTTACACTATATATTTCATGTGATGTAAAAACACTTGTAAGGTTATCTTTGTAAAAATCATCGACTGCTTTAGTTACTATGTCTGCATCATCTCTGGTTGTCCAGTCATTTTTCCAATTATCAGATTCATATCCTATGGTATCCCATTCGACTGTCTTCTCATCTATAATAGAGTAACCAAACTTTGCAGGATCTTTATCTATGTCGCTTTTAATCTCATCATTTTGTAAATCGCTGTAAAGTCGGAAGGTGGTACAACCAGCACTGGTAAGTAACTGCTCGTCGACTATAGTGTTTGCATGTTTCCATATATCTTCTTCGCTGTCACCTGTTAAACCAATTACAAAGTTGCCGTAAGTAAATGCTTCAGGGAATTCTGCTTTTACACGTCGCATGATTTCGTAATTACGTTCTGGCTTACCGCCCTTCCTTATACTTTTTGTTACTGCTGGATTCAAACTTTCTATACCATAGAAGTGTCCTCGCAGATTACATTCTCGCATGAGATCTATTTGATGTGGCTTCGAACCTATAATGTCCATACGGACAAAACTCATTAAGTCTGGTTCAAAGGTTAATGATTGTTTAACTTCTCCAAGCAACTCTAACTTGTTGTCTACTTCGTTAATTGTATCGTCTGCAAGAAAAAAGTTTGTAATACCTGCAACATCATATGCTGTTTGCATACTTTCTATTACAGTATCTATATTGTTTAATTTTGGATTTTTATTGTTTCTATAATCGTATCCACAGAATGTACAATTAAATTTACAGCCGAGTGCTGTTTCAATTGTCATAAGTTCTCTGCTACTCCAAAAATCATTTGGCTCAACAGTAATTGCTACAGGGTCGTCCATAACAACTCCTAATGGATTACGATAGCATGGTGGGTCTTGTAGTATTTGATATTCGCTTATGTCCTCGCCTTTGAGATACTTTAATAATAAATTAGTACAACGACCAATTAACATAATGTCTATCCAACTTGTTTCATCAAACGTTGGTTCTCGGAATCCTCCAAGCATTACTTTTAATTGCGGAATATGTTTTCGAATGTCGTCTGTAAGTTCTTTATAGTAGTTAGTGCCACTTGCATCAATACTGCCACTATAACCTATTACACATTCTTCCTCGTTGCCAAACCATGTGAGTATACACTCTAACAAGAGTTCTCGAGGCCAATCTAAAAAATAATCTATGTTGGTTGCGTCTATGCCAAACTCACGTGCTTTCTGTGTTACATAGTAAGCACCTATGCCACGACTATTGTTTTTTAAGGAACCAACACGAGTTAATTTCTGATTGAGGTCAGATAATACTAAAAACTTCATTTTTTCCCTGAAACATGCTATACACTATTTAGTTGCAGTTCAATCAGGGTAGCGGATAAGTTGATCTCAGGATCAGCACACAAACTGCTTTTTGCCATGCCATTCCTAATAATAACTATTGCTTGATCTTGTTGAAGTTCTGTTTTGCCCCACAGGTCTAAGTTACGATACATAAATTTATAGATATCGTCATACTCTTCGGGTCTTGCTTGACTACAAATCATTGTTCTTGCTTCTTTGTAGTTACCTGCTTTAAACATTTCTATTGCACTTAACATCCAGTCGCTTGTACTTTGATCTCCGTCCTGTGGACGTTGTAAGACGCCCTCTACAATGTTTTGTTGTACCAGGTTAATACATTTCCTTAGATCAGGATAAGTTGCTTGTACATAAGTGTCTAATGTGTCTAACTCGGGGGTTAAGCCTTCATCAATAAGTATCTTTGCCACCCTGGCAGTAAACTCATTAATATCTAACTTCTCAATGTGAAAGCCTTGGCATCTGCTATGCAATGCAGGAATAATTCTCTGTGGATAGTTACAAGTTAATATAAACCTACAACTTGTATGGAACGTTTCCATAACACCACGAAGTGCCGCTTGTCCATTTGGAGTAATATAATCTGCCTCATCAAGTAATACATACTTCATATCTCCAAAAGGCATAGTGCTACTAAAATTTGTAATATTGTTTCTAATAGTGTCAACGTTGTTTTCGTTACTTGCATTTATTTCGAGAACGTCCATGTCGTTGACTTCAAGTTCCGCTAACAATACTTTTGCAAGTGTAGTCTTACCTGTGCCTGGTGCACCACTAAACAATAAGTGTGGCAATGCTCCGTCAGTTACCCAACCGCTAACTTGTACTTGTTGATTTGTATCTCTAAAAACATAATCTTCTATGTTGTTAGGTCTGTATTTTTCTGTCCAAAGTTCTTTCATAAATTTACCTTAATGTATTGTAGGGTCTTCTTCGTCATCTAATGAAACATCAACAAAGTTGCCCTCGTCAACTTTTAGTTTTATCATTCTGTACATATTTTCTTCTTCTTGTACAATTTCTTTTACTTCATCGAATTGAGATAAGAATATTTCAAACTCTTCATCATCTAATTCTCTTCTCATCTTTGCCATTGCAACTGCAAAGAATACTCCAGCAATGACAACAGGCTCGTCTGTTGTGTCTGCATAATCTTTGTATAACTCAGATAATTCTTGTACTAACTTATCTATGTTGCTGTTAAGTCCTTTCTTGCTCAACCTAATATCTCAATAGATTCAGTATCGTTGTACCCGCCATTCTTATGATACTTTCTAATTTTTGTACTCTTGCGTAATTTAATTACGCCACCTGCATTAGTTAATTCATAACTAACAAATTCTTGCTGTATTAAATTCTCACGTGGTTGTTCAAATATCATATCGTTCTCATAGTCTGACACAATTCTTGCTGACTTCTGAAATTCGGCCTTAGTTGTTTTAGTTTTATTCATTCTATTATTATAGTATAGTTAATGCTATTTGTCAAGCATTTTTTCAAAGAAGTGAATATTATCATGTGAAGTGTCGCCTAAATTCCATAGTGTTTCTTTTTTAAGCCAATGTGCTTTATTATCATATAACCTTTGTACGATTGGTGCAGTTGGTTCAGGAAATGCTTCTGCACAGTCTAACATCATGTCTATACGTTTAATAGTGTTTTCTTCTTTGTCATAGTCACTAACCATATAGTCTCTAAACATGTCAAAGCCTAAACGTTCACAGTCATTGATAATGCCTTGCCTACCATTTACAAACATTGGCATACCATAAACAAAGCCTTTCATAACTTTTTCTGTTGTTTCTGTATTAACATAATGTTCTGGTTCTGGCTCGTCTGCTTCACTTCGGTAGTCGTTAAACGTCTCATTCGCAAGGTAAATGTAACATTTGTTTAGTAATGAGTCAGGCCAAAATTCTGCAACTCTAAAAGGATCATATGTATCTTGCTTACTAAAATTAAATTCTTTATTCCATGGCCAACTGTTTCTTTTTGGTGCAGTACCAAAGTATTCAAAATATTTGTCTGTGAGTTCGTCCTTGATTGTTTCTTGCCACTTGCCATGACCAATCCAGTCTGTATAACTGTTCATGTTCCATTCGCAATTATCTAACATGCCACGTTCATACATTCTAACTATAAGTTGACCACGTCCTGGTCTAAATTGATTATTTGGACAAAAATATCTTATAGGAGATTGTTTCTTAGGCCATGTGTAAATTAAATTTTTGTTTTTAATATGAGGTGTCTCATTTGCAGTTACTTTACTAAACCAAGTTACAACATAACTGATGCCATAAAATATATTTTTAAATCCGTTACGATTAATTTTATCTATTTTGGTAGTAGCAAATGTAAAAACACTAAAACGTTCCCACTCTATTTTTTTGAACCATTCAGTTTGTGAATCTTTATATCTATCAAAGTTACCAGGCAGTATTGATTCGTGTGCATAATCTAAACACAATTCAACTAAAGGGTTTTCATCTAACGTGTATAAGTGTTCAAACTCATCTCTGTTGTTACCAAAGTAATCTAACAAGTCTTTGTTAAGTGGTGCAAATATAAATGTATTATTAGTTACAGTTATGTCTTTGAAGTTGTCGACTATGTGTAATTTATAATCAAAAGGTAATTCAAAGTTTGGATCTATTTCGCTTTGATACTCTTGCATGAACTCAAAGTATCTGTAAAAGTTTTCCATATAGTTGCCAGCAAGTCCATTGCGTTCTTGCCATTCAGCAAATTGACATCTATGAAAAATTAAATCAAACTGCATCTTTCTTTACACCCCAACCAGGTTCGCCTGCCCAACTTTGTTTTAGATACTTATTTGCTTCATCTAATAAAATATTATCAACATGGCATTGGCTCTTGCATCTGTACAATGCTTCGCCAGTACTTTGCTGACTTTTAAATACTTTACTGAACCAACCGTCCTCACCCCAAACAATTTCTTCAAAAGGTGTGTGGTTTAGATTTGCTTTCTTCTGTCCGCCAATCTCTCCCATCATGTCAAACATTTTCTTTCTGTCTGGAGATTTCTCTGCTTCAAAACCATATAGTCTATCGTTGAGCCAAGGGCATGGCATTAAGTATCCGTCTGCTCCAATGCTTATGCTGTTTGTACGTTTACTAAAACATCTTATATGCTCTGCATTGAGATCAAGTTTTTCATAAACATCATAACCATTGTTTTTATAAAGTGGGTGCCTGGTAGGGCGAATAGTGTGTGATATGTTTTTACCTGTGCTGTCAAGTACATCAAGTTGATCTATTTGTCTGTAGTCCTTGCTTAAAAATCTGCTTGTGCTCTTTACTGCAAAGTCACTTGCTCCATTGTCAAATGCAAGTTGCTTTACATCATTAACTTGATGTTCGTTATGTTCAAATATTAAGAAACTAACTATGGACTTTCCTCCGGCATCATTAAATGCTTTTAGGTTTCTTACTACTTTATCAAACTTTGTGTTTACTCTGTGTAGGGCATGTGTGTCTGCTAATCCGTCTATACCAAAGTAAACTTTGTCATCAGTAGTAAGTAAGTTTGCAAGATTAGACCAAAAACGTGTAGTTTTCATTCCGCCATTAGTGTTTATAACAAGAGGTACTTTTCTATCTTTGAAGAACTCAACTATCCTTAGTATATCTGGATGAGCGGCTGGATCTCCATATGTACCACATAAACGTATGTAGTCAAGTCTATCATATACCCAATTAGGTATCTTGTCTTTTATCCATCTTAGATCAAGTTTGGTATCAGGCACAGTTGGCCATTTGTAACTACCAAAATAATTTCTTGCACATTGTGGACATCTTGCATTACAATCAGTCGTAAGTTCAAATTCTATTGACTTAATATTACTTAACATACTACTATTTATTTCTAAGTTTTTTATTTTGCTTCACAGCATGTTTTAGCAAGTTAAGATCTATATTTTTAGATTGAGCATAATATAAAAATGCTTCTGTGTCTTTAGGAAAACAATGTCCTCCAAAGCCTTCGTCTCCGTCTGGGCCTGGAACTTGCATATGGCTATCGCCTATACGTGGGTCTCTGGTAAGCATGTCTATGAACTGGTCCCATGTAGAATGAGAGCCACTTTCTTTGTGCAAAGTGTTTAAGTGATTAAAAAATATAACTTTAGTTGCTAACCAACTATTAATAGTGTACTTGATTAAACTTGCTGTAATCAAATCTACTTTGAATGTAGGCACTACCTTTACAGAACTGTGTCTGAGATATGCTTTCTCTACAACTTCGCAGTCTCTCCATTTGCCTCCAAGTATTTGCATGTTAGGATTTACAAAGTCTTTGAAACTGTTTGCTTCTGTTAAGAACTCTGGATTGTAAACTAATTTTATATTCTTATAGTTCTTTTTCATTGCTGTTAAGTGATCTGGTGTAACAGTACTCTTAACAATAACAATGCCTTTGTAATTTAATCTTGTTAGTTCATCTAATACTGTATGTATATAACTAACATTAACATCGCCGTTGTCTGCCTTAGGTGTAGGAACACAAACAAACGTAAGCGGTGGACCAAAGTCATTGACAAGATTATCAATTGTGTTGTCGTTAAATTTTGGGTCCACCACAAACTGTTCAACATTTCTGTCGAACCCATTGCTGACTGCAGAGCCAACAAATCCTTTGCCAATGATTCCTATCTTATAGTTATTCATTGGACTTTCCTTGGAGACCGTACATACTGTATGTATGTGGAGTGTACATGGTATCGTTTCTCACAACATCACGTGTTGGAGGCAGTTCACCAACCTCTGCTAAAATTTCAAAATAAAGTTCTCCTTCCTTTTTTAAATATTCGGTTATGCCAGGTACCATATTTTTAATTTTGAAAATATTTAATATGTAGTCATCAACAAATGGAGAAAGGTTATTGACATGATTCAAAGGAACATATAAGTCTTGTGTAGCAAACTGATAAGTCATATCTTTCATATCAAATGCTACTTGCTTTGTGTCTGTGTTTTTAATTAAAAATTTTACTGTTTCTAAATAATTTGCAGTATGATCATCTGCATTTAATTCGTTGGGATCAAAACTAATTAACTCCATTGACTTGTCCCAAAACTCGTAAGTGTGAACCATTTCAACAACCTGGTGCTGAGTCATATACTTTGATACTAAACTGTGTTCATACTCTGGCAATCCTCTTAATGCTTTCCGCAAATTACCAAATGCTAAACCTAATATTCTTTCTTTTACTCCTGCAATAAATCTTTCAAGAGGGTGTCTAATAATATAGTAAACTACATCAGGATATTTGTCAAAACCTTTTTCCGCAGTTAAAAATTTTGTCCATGTTTCTGTTGGACCATTTTCTATGTGTCCTTGATTATTAAGTTCTTCTGAATAGATATCGTCAGCAATGTTTTTAATAGCATTGTGTCCGTTTTTATAATATGTAACAATATAATTATTTGTTTCAGGAATCTTAAAAAATCTTAAGTTCCTATGTACATCATAATTTATTTTAAGTGCCATTTAATCTTTCTACTGCCCTGTCAACTCGTTGTTCTTCTAACCATTCTTCTTCACCAGAATAAGTAGGACAGTCTTGCTTTTGTAAGAGTTTCTCACATGCCATTTTGACTTGATATAATTTTTGCTTACATGCCCAACCATTAAATCCATCTATCCGAGGATCAGTCATTACACCGTACCACTGATCTAATTGTTCTTCGATTCCTGCGACTCCTGTCTTTTCTATATATGGCATTATATTAACCTACTTAGTGCGTATATACAAACTCCTATTAGTGCTATAAGTGTAATGAACACCCATTTAATATGAAACTTAGTATATAATATTTTGTTTATAATTGACATGTTACCTCCTGCCTTCATTATGTGATGCAGTTAGAAACATAGGTATTGCTAACAATAGCCACCATGGACTTATAAGGTTAGCAATAATGCTATAAGTCAACATAACACTCATTAAGCCTGGAGTAGTTATGCTGATTCCCTTAGGTTGTTCTGGTAACTTCATCTTGTTTTTCTGAAATCTTCTCCAGTAGTACCACTGGCCAAGTTAAGTGTGTCTGCTGGTTTTTCATCAGCAGTTAGCATACAAGCCTTAGGTTCTACTTTCCAAATCTTTTGACCTTCTTCCAGTCTGTCGTCTTTAGCAGTAAAGCCTTCTGTCCAACGTCCGTATTCTACATACACCCATTGTCCTGGTTGAAGCCAATCAATATCAGGACCAACATCAAACACTTCAAACCAACGTGGTGTGATGCCTTCTGTTTTTCCTATTGTTTTCTTAATGATAATACCTGCCTGCGTTGTCTGGTCTTCAAAGTCTCCGTTAATGCAAAGTATATTATCTTTGTATGCTTTAATCCTGGCCATTGTTGCCTCCTATTTTATTTAATGCGGATTGCATGTTAAGAAGAGTATGTAGTTCGCTTTCGTTCGCTCCCTCTATAATATCTAATAGAGCAAGTAGTTTACCTAACTTGTCTTCTGTGATTGTGTGTTTGCCTACTGTAAGTTTACCTTGAGGCGGGTCTAATACTATAGTGTCGTCCATGCCGTAGCGATAAGTGAACGTGTTGTTATCATTGATAGCATCAATTGTTACAGTATCGGTTTTGCTACTCGCTGAGAGAGTAAGATCGTAATCGCCATCGCTGATTGTAATTGTATCTGATAGGTCTAAATAATAGTCGTCATTCATTGTCCGGTGCATCATCCTCTGAATAGTATGGAACCATTTCGATGTCACCGTTGGGTAATTCAACTTCTCTGTAGCCTAAAGGCTCTTGGTCGTCAAAACTCTCACCTTGTGGTGCTTCTGGTTCTGGCTCTTTTGGTTTTTTTGTTCTAATGTTTTCTTTTGCCGTCTTGGCAGTCTTCACTTCTGGAGCATTATCAGGCTGTAAACTGCCTGACATCTCTGGTACTTTGCCTTTTAGTGATACTTGATCATCACTTGTTTGCGGATTGTCTCTGTAGTATTCTCGTACTCGTACTTCTGCAGGTTTAACTATTTCACCTGACTTAGGATCTCTAACGTTGCCAACTGCATCAGTACCTGTATTTCCTACCGCAGGTACTTCACTTTGTGATGAAAGCAATGCATCAAAGTCTATAACTTGTCCTTTATTAGTACGTCTCTGTGACATTATTTCAAAAACTCCTTGATATCTAAGTTATATTTATGGCTATCTATCTTGTGGACACCCAAAATATAGAGCACAAAACTGGCTACTGAACTACCTCTACCTACACCCCATACAAGTTTATGTTTACGCATTACGTCTATAACATATATCAATAATTGCAGTATTGGGTACAATCCTCTTTCTTTAAACATAGCAAGTTCCATATCTACTCTGGCGGTTATGATTTTTAAGTCTTGTCCTGACTCTGGAAGTCTGCTATATACAAATTGTTCAACATCTAACTCTTTGTAATGCTGTGGTATGTTAAAGTCTTGACTAAAGTAAGACTCATTTGATAGAGGTATTAGTTCAAGTTCGTCGCAAAACTTATTATAGTCTGCTACATTACTAAAAGGAGTGTTGCTTAACTCTTCTCCTCTGTATAGTAATTCAATACCGTCTTGTTCAGTTGCCAGATGTTTCATATGTATATTATAACAAAAATAATATACTTGTCAACCTATTTTGGATCTTTAGGTACAAGTTTTAGTTTAGGCTTTGTTTTTTCCTTTGTGAAGTCAATTATTTTACCTTCCTTAGGTTCTTCTACTATAGTCTTATTGTATTCGCCTTTGATATCTGTAATCATATCAATATATGCTTGTTCCATTTGTGAGATTGCTTCTTGTTGTTCTTGATTAGATATCCACGAAAGATACTCTTCTTCATCCATAGCACAATTATCAAATGTGCTAAAGTCTTTTCTAAAGTACCAAGGAGTTTTCCAAAAACTCCATTCGCCTAACCATTCTTCTACATTAGGCAGTTCTTCATAATCAAATGTATCGTTAAAATAATTATATGACAAGTCTTGTGCTATGTCAACTAATTCTATATGCTCTACTATGGTATTGTCTAACACTAACGTATTTAACTTTGCGTGAACGGCAGACAAGAACATTGTCTCTGTAAGGTTTGGTAATATTGTTAGTGTGTTATCAAATTCAGGTATAAACTTTTCAAGCCAACTTCTCTGCTCTGGAGAATATATTACTGTGTTGTTTAAATAATCTTTTATAAAAAAGTTTACTAAACAGAAACTTACGTTTTGATGTTCTGCTAATTCATCTTGAGATGTATTTGGTAATACTTCTGTTCGAAGTGTGTATTTAATATCATATACTGCAGGTTTAAGAAAGTCCTTGCTTACCCACAACGTGTTAATCCGAACCTTCTTTGTTAAATGCATCATGATTTGTCTACTTTGTTAATTATGTCCTTTGCTTTGCTGTCTAATTTTTTAGGTCTCAGTTTCCTTTCTCTTTCTTCTGATTCCTTAATCTTTGCGTTTCTTTCCGCAATTTCTTTTTTACGTTTGCTAATCTTGTCACCGGAGAAGTGCTGTACTAATGCTAAGTTTACTTGCTCCTCAGTATAATCTGGTTGGTAAACTATTTCTTCTATCTCACCTATATTAATTATCTCTTCTGAGGGTTTGTCTTTTAGTTTCTCGACTATCATACGTTCGTTATATTCTGTTTGTGCAGAACGTATCATGTCTTGAAGTTGTAGTGTCATAGGAGATGTAGGATTCATCTTAGCCATTTTATTATGCAAGTTTTGAATCTCAGTCATGAGATCATCATTATTTAAATTTGATAACTTGTCGTAATAAAATTCCATTACTTATAATTCAACTTAAAGAATGCTAAATGTTCTCTTGTAGCAAATCTCATTTCGTTGTTCCTAAATATGTAATCCAAATTTTCTCTAAGTCCTATACCGTCGCATAAGTCTCTGACATCTTTAGTAGGCTTTGATCTTCTCACAGGAACATTACCTGATTGTGTATACATCAATGGTAACTTAATGGTTCGTTCTCTCCATTTAAGCCATTTGTCAAAAACTTCTTTATTGGTCTCTGTGTTCGTACTCATAATAACTGTCTACTGTCTCTTCTAATATGTGTATATATTTACTTCGCTGTCTAACAATAATGTCTATGTTATTGGCTACTGCTGGTATAAAGTTTTCAATAGTGTAACTTGTTTCGTTACCCCATGCCTTGCAGTTGTATCCTTTTATCTTGTGATTTAATTTACCGAATGTTAAATCCTGCTGTTCAAACGTAGGTATATCAAATCCTTGTGTTACTGCCCATGCTGTTGCTCTAAATACATCTTGTGTATCAATTACTATAGTTGGTACGATTGATTGCTTTGGTAATTTGCTACACATTATAGTAAAGTTATTACCTTCGCCAACAAGTGTATCATACTTGTCAGAATTCTTTGTCATTCTAAATCCAAGTTCTTGGTAATGATCTCTTAATGAGTTGCTGTTGAGATTTAATATTATACCACTGAAAGAACCAAATGCATTAACTGAATTAGTTGTGTCAATTGGCTTATACACATCTTCAATGCTTTCGTTTAATTGATTCTCTTGTACAATATATGTTTTGAAACCTTCTGTGTTATCGCAAACAAAGAAGTCTGATGTTCTATCAAACTCTGCATTAGTGCGTTCTATGTCTTCGAACTTGCCTAAGAATCCTAATCCGGTAATACGTGGATCGTCTGCAATACTGTCTCTTCTAACCATCAGTATGCATTGATTGTGACTCCAGATGCCAACGATGTCCATCGCATGTTGGCTTCTGTGCTTAAATCCTAAACGGCGTAATTGCCATTGCATATCTTTTTCAGATGTTACCATCGGGTCAAAAGATAATTCTATAAAACTAAATTGTGCCATTGTCCTTTGCTTCTTCTGATGTATCACACTTCTGACAGCACTCATCAGTACCGCATTTGTCGTGCAACACTCCTTCTTCGTCTATACCATTATCATCGGTAGGTTTAAATTGCTTAGGATCTACAACTGTAGGTTTGATATCCATGTAAACTCCTTATACTGTTTTACAGTATTATTTATAAGAGTATTACAGTCTTTTGTCGATGATTTCGTCTGCTAAACCAAAGTCTAAGGCTTCTTGAGCAGTCATAAAGTTATCTCTGTCCATTGC
>Ga0163109_10001950_pt1 | contig 16238 bp, 21 predicted proteins | sample CRUFie1St13metaG_FD_108704 | JGI IMG/M metagenome (GOLD analysis project Ga0163109, IMG submission 108704) | Marine microbial communities from the Costa Rica Dome - CRUD Field 142mm St13 metaG | ecosystem: Environmental > Aquatic > Marine > Oceanic > Photic zone | place: Costa Rica: the Eastern... | reverse complement strand
AAATTATATGAAAAAAAATTTATTTTTTTTTTTAACAAATTTCAAAAAAAATTTTTTTTTTATTTTTTTACCCAATTTAAAAAAAAAAAAAAAAAAAAAAAAAAAAAAAAAAAAAAAGAGGGTAAAAACGTAATCGAAAAATTTCCTGTGGCAAAATGTTAGAAAAAAACTTAGATTTTTATTTCAACATTTAAATTTAGTAATTGTAATTGCTCGAGTGGAGATGGCACTCGCATGAGCGAGTATTGCAGCGATGGGCGATGGGACGCTGTGTACTTTGCGTGTGATCGACCCACACGAGGTCCGTTTTATCGGAATATTTGAAAATTAGATATGTGAAAATTAAAATCTCACAATTAATAAACAAAAAAAAAGGGTAAAGAGGAGTGTCGCTAGGTTTGCGACCTACGGGACGAGCGGCGAGACGGGTGCCACCGGTCTGACGGTAAGACATTTCGCCGCAGTAATCGTGACAGCTTTATGAAGAAGACTTATTGTAAGTCTGCAAGCAAGAAGAGCAAGTCCCGGACGTCTTTTTGGAGGTCTTGGGGAAAAGTTAATGCTGCAAAAGAAGCCATTGATTATGAAGATGAGATTGCGGAACATGTTGCTGGCTCTGCAGCAGCTGAACAGCCAGCTGAACAGCCAGCTGGCTCTGCTCGTGTCTCTGAGCTTATGCAGCGCCGAGAGCGACTTGAATTTCGTCTTTCTCAGCTCACGCAGCTCCGAGAGCGACTTCAACTTCGTTTTTCTCAGCTTACGCAGCACGAAGAGCGACTTGAACTTCTTGAAGCTCAGCTTACGCAGCACCAAGAGCGACTTGAACTTGCTGAAGCTCAGCTGCGTGATGAGCTGCACGCAGCTGGCTCTGCAGCTGGCTCTGCAGCTGGCTCTGCAGACAGCTTTGCCTCTACAGCCAGCTTTGACACAGACCCATTCACCCACACGATCGGAGATCATATGAGAATCTACATTCTGGTGAATCAGAGGCTTCAGATGGAGAATCCTCTGCCACATTGGATTGAAGGAGTCGATGAAAATTTCCAAAGCTTTCGATTTCTACAAGCAGATTATCAAGGTCTCATTTCCGAAGGATATTATGATGTATATCCTTTGAATATCGTCGTCAGATCGTTGCATATGATGCAATCAATTCCATTGATTCCAACACCTCCAACAACGGTGCCTAATACCGATTCGGATTATTCGGATTCGGACACCGTAGTTGGACTCTAGAAGACAGATTGGGGGACTTTGGCCAATTTACCCTCTGAAGCTTAGAACCTTCGGCTTTCAGCAAGTCTGTCTCTTCGCAGCCCTCGCAGCCATCCATTCCGGCGAACCTGCCGCCCGGGACAGTCATTTTCATGAATATTTTGAAGCAGTCCGCGGGATTCAATTTGGCGGTGCGTCACGCGTGCAAATGTGCAAACGTCTGCGTCACGCGTGCCTGCGAATTGATTTTTTCATTGCCAGTGTGAAAGCGAGGAAAGTCGCACAAGTTTTCCGTGACATCGATATCCGACTTGCCGTCGATCGTGTCCCGCCTTCAAGCGCATGTCATAAAGATTTTCTATTGTGTGAACAGATGGGATGGTCCCCGTATTGTCCAAATTGCGACAGGTTGCGATTCAGAGACTACTGCTGTAGGCATTGCGAGCTTTCTGGTGGGGCTCGCCATTCAGCTGTTTGTAATAAAAGGCAAGAGCAAAGACTGAGTGACTTGCGGGGTTTGATGCTTATTTCAGGAAAATTGAATGATGACGTGATAAAGAAAACGGCAAAATATTTACAGAAGACTAAAAGCAGAAAGAGATATAGACGAATAAAGAGAACTAGGCAAAGAAAGAGATCTAGGCGAAAATGAATCGAATATACATTTGTAATAATGATTTGCAGTATTTAGGTTCAAGTGAACGAGTTTGAGGCGAATGTTTGCTCCTTTTATCATTCTTTTGTTGTCCAGCCCGGCGCCTCTGCTCCTCGCTCCACGCGCTCGCAAGACGACGACGAAGAAGAATACGCCGTCAGAGCCGAATGAGCCATCGTCGACAGCGAAGGTGATAAATCCGATGAGCGGTGAGTCGATCAGGGTCGATGCGAAATGCAAGGAACTTGTCGAGAAATATTTCGAGTTGAAATACAACAGCGACCCTAAAGCCCCGCCTAGCACGATCCAAAGGGAAATGAAGAAGAAGCTCGAGGAGATCGAAGATATAGACATCGGCACTTACTTCGCACTCCTTGAACGATACCAGGTCGACTAAACCAGGCCGCGACACTCAGTCCTGAATTGTTATCGATCCTCATGATATTTTTCGTAAATTTCATGTCGATATCAATTTTCACGTCAAACATGATCGACTGAACCAGGTGTCAAGGCATATCAGCCCTGAATTGTTATCGATCCTCATGTTTTTTCTGCAAATTTCATGTCGATATCAATTCTCTCTTTTTCACGTCCATTTGCCTTTGTTTTTGACGTTTTTCGTTCTGATCCGATTTAATCTTGGGAACGTGTGCCCGACGCCGGTTTTTTTTTCTTGTATGTATGCAGATGAATATGTTTCCTACGATTAGGCCACCAAGGGTTGCACCGCCTCCTATACCTGGTAGGCCCCCCCTCATCAGGTTGCATATCATAGAAAATAGACTCGATAGGCTAGAAGATAGACTTGGTCGTCTTATGCATCGCGACAGAGAACGCATGCGTGACATCTTAAATGTAAGTGCGTCAAGAATTGCTGAAGCAAGAGTAAATGATGATGTGCGGAATTTAATTCAAGAATATACGGGAGGTGGATACCAACGTCGCAGAAAAAGTAGAAGATCGAAACAATCTAGAAAAAGAAAAAGATGATTACACGCGAAAATAAAAATGTAAATATACTAAAGGATGAGTGCATTCATTCAAAATCTCACAAACTACGCAGGCGCGGGTGCAGTAGGGGGTATACTCGATTCTTTGTACACCACAAGCGGCCAGGGTTTTATAGCTCCGTATACTATAAAAGAAGGCAAAGTTACAATAGTGATTGATGAAGTGTCAGTACAAAAAAGGGAGGTGAAAAAAGAGGAGGTGAAAAAAGAGGAGGTGAAAAAAGAGCAAACTGAGGTTTATCAGGCAGTGTCTGCTGGACCTGCTGAGGCAGCTGCCGAGGCAGTGTCTGCTGGACCTGCTGAGGCAGCTGCCGAGGCAGTGTCTGCTGGACCTGCTGAGGCTGGACCTGCTACGCAATTTGGAGACACAGTAATTTCCATTAGTTTATTAGATATACACGTTCGTAACGATAGAGGTGTCAAGTCATATATATCTTTCTATAACATTATTGTGCCTTATACATCTGAATTAATATTAAATTTTAATATACGCGATTACATGACTGATTATCATGAATCATTGTTGAGGAATAGAACAATTCTTGATTGTGAGGGGACTGCTAATTATAGTATTGGGTTCTTAGGACAAATTCTGAATATTGATAAGACAAGTATACAAATAAGAATGACACTAGAAACTCCAGCAAATCGATCGTTTGTATGCATCTACCCAGCAACAAATAATAGTAGAAATTGTACCTCTTATTACAAGTATGGAGCTTGTCAAATATTGTGTGGAGACGTCATAGAAGTGAATGGTAAAATTATTACAGTCGAATATGAAAAGATTAGTGAAACAATGTCACCTCATTCTGAATTTGTGTATGTTTTCGAAGTGTCAAGAAAAAAAATATTACAACCACATCATAGAATTGAATTAGAAAACACAATTGAAAGCGCGGTAAGGGAGCCGCTGGAAAAGATACCACAGATAGCTGATAATGTTATGTATACTGTACGGCAAAGCGCCTTTACAACTATAATTGCAGCATCTATTACAATAATGCTAGCATTGTTGTCTTCATCATATATCAGATCTGTGTTTTTTCGAAAATCCAGGCGAAAATCCAGACGAAAATCCAGACGAAAATCCAGACGAAAAATCAAATGCTAGAATTGAGCACATGAAGGCTTCTAGGATTTGACGAAAGGCTCAGATTTATCTGCGCGCGATGGCCCTCCTGGCACCGGTACCAAAGCGGACGCTTTTCGCCGTGAGTCAAAGTACATAGGGCGTATATTATTTGTATGAGTATGAATTATATTTTCTAGAAACATAAGAAATTGATTAGGCGAAATTGATCGCCCGTCTACTCCTATCCCCTGGCTGGCAATTTTGGAAGATGACGAAGAGGACTTGAAGACACCAACGAAGGCCGCCACTACACCCGAGGCTTTACTATATAGGGTTGTTTTTTTTTTTCTCCGTCTTTTAAAATGCCTACAATTGCAACTAATTATCGAAGAAGGCGAGGTTCTTTGACACAGTATCGAAAACGAAATAGTCAAAGAAAAAGAAAGTCATTCCTTCAACGTTCAAATGTCACACTCCCAAATTCTTTTGAAATGAATTCATTTATGATCAATTTTGATAGACTCGAAATTTGCGTGAAAATGTGGGAAAATGCTACTGAAGAATTAGAAATGCTTACACGAAAAGAAAATCCATTTAATCGTTTATGGGGGAGAAAGTTAAATGACAGTGAGTTTGTAGACCTGGTGAAGATAGCTGCTTATTCACTAATTGAGTCGTCAATGACAGGCTGTGATGACATTCCCCCAATTTCTGACCTTACGCGCCAAGAGCTAATAGATACACTTGATCCTATTGATAGAAGGCGGATGATGAGGTTAATCAACAAGTACAACGAAAATGTCGATGCAATAAAGTTAAATCAGAATTTATGTGCTACATACTTACACGATTTAGAAAAAATGGTGAATTATATAACAAGAAGGAAGCGCCGCCGATTAGAATAGTTTTGTTTTACTTTCAGGTACCGAAGAACGACAAGGCAGAGAAAGTATCTCTCTTCCCGGAGGAAATCAATATCTTCAAGATTGTGGAGGAATCGTACTACGAGATTCGTCATTTCGCGCCGACATTGGGCAGAAAGCTAAGTATAACACTCTATACAACATATCCGTATAGCGCCTCCATTGAGCCTTGTTGATTCGTGCAAATGATGTGTTTCAGATACCCCAAACATATGTCAATTGACCGCCAACCTTGAGATCGACCTGAACGCGCTAGACTGAAGGCGGAGTGAACGCGCTAGACTGAGATCGACCTGAACGCGCTAGACTGAAGGCGGGGTGAAGTACTGGAATGTCTTCATATGTATATTATTCCTTTTCCACTTTTCGTTGTATTCTGCAATTTGCTGGCAGCGATGTGGTAGTATATTATGAAGGTTGTCGCCTGTTTTGATAATGTTTTTGGGAAAACAAACAGTGAGTGTTGATCACGTTGCGACGCGCGGGCTCTCCTCTTGCCTTGTTTACCTAATACGATATTTCAGTTTCACGCATAATTCCCATCCATTAGCTATTGCGTTAATACGTCACATGCAATCAATTGGATCGCAGAAAGAAAAACATCATGTTTGGGTTCAGGGGTGGCTTTTGCATTATGGCCACAATTGCCGACGGCAGCGAGCCCTTCCTGACCGCCACCAAGCAAAATGACGGCTCACTGAATGACATCCTTGTTTATGTAGCTTCATTCCTCGAATACTCCTTTAAAAATATGCTCATATGTAAGTTTATCACGAGACAACTTCATTTTCGATTGTGTGCATCCATCAGAGTCATTGATCGTTTCTTTTTCCGATTTCGTACTCTTCCCGATATTGATATTTGGGTATCTACACAATTTATGCAATTACCATTGGAGTATGAGATATATATGAATTATTCATTATGCGAAATGTTCGATGTTGATGATTGTGAACGCGACCCCTTTCAATTTTTCACGAAGAAATACTTAATTAGACAATTTATTCGTTACCACCCTATCTGGTACTACGATGACATAAGTAGAAATTTTCGTTCTGTACATGATAATACATTTAATACCGAAGGCATTGCGCTCATTCGGGATTGTCTTCGGGGAATCCTTTCCGAAATTATAAGGGATGCAAATTTGTACACTATGCTAGATATACAGTTTGAGCGATTCTCACCTCGTCATTTTCGTCGACTTTTAGAGTGTTTCACTCATCGACAGCTACGGTATCTTTACTGGCGGGGTGTTCTATATCACTGAATTCAACGGCAAATGACCTTAGATCTTTGCTGCGTTACTGGACGCATTTCAATTCATCCCTATTCGTCATTTTCTTTTCGCATGCAATAATTTGATCTCGAAGAGTTGGTGGTGGAATGACACGCGATAAAAATTGGGCAGTCCAGCGACCATCGTCGCAATGGTGTGTACCGTCTTCTAGCCATATTTCAACTTTTTCGATTCCTTCAAGACGTTCAAGTGTTGGTTTGATCAAAGAAAAAGGGTAAACTTCGTCGTCCGTACCACAATAAAAAATAATAGGGCCATGTACGGTATTTTTCAAATTTTCGATAGGGGTACATGGCATGACGTGTCCAATACTACCATAAAATCCTCCTATTGGACCGGTTGGACATGTTGCGACGGCATGGAATGCCGCGCAGCATCCTTGACTGACCCCACCGACGAATACATTTTCCAATCCCACTAAATTTCCTTCTGATTGGATGATATCATGAATTTCATTACAAGACGCCCGAAGGCTATTTAAATCAGGTTTGTCGTCTGCCGAGTTACATTCACCATCGAAAAAATCATACCAAGAGTGTACAGCTTCTTTTTCGTAACCTGGTGCAGATGTTTTCAATAAAGGTGCATCTGGGCAAACGACTCGCAACTCAGGATATGTCGTCGTATTTGCATGAGACCACGAAAAAAAATCTGTATTATCTTTCCCCGAGCAATCATAACCATGTAGGAATATAAAGCTGTATCTAGCTTGAATGCACTCTTTGACATGGAGAGTCAATGGACCTTTATACGACATTTCATATAGTAAGATTTAAAAAACCCCAAAAATAACAACTGCTCGAGCTGGATGGACGCAGAAGTGGGGTTTAAAATCCCAAATGGCGCATGCTTCCACGACGGGCGGTCCGCAAATTTAAAGATCACTTAATACGTGATTTACGACGTCTCTGACGACTACCGCGTGTCCTCTTTGATTGTTTATTTTTTCTTCTTTGAGATAATTCCATAATGTTCATACGCACCTCATCTGGTAATGTTATGTTTCGAAGGAACCACGTCATGATCGGTTGAGCTGTAATGATCGGTCTTAGTTTATTTATAATCCATTTCTTGTTCACAGTGTGTTCACGCATTCTATTAGTGAGATGATCTATTATCCTAATGTCACATTCATTGTCACTTAAAAAAAAGTTGTTTTCTACGTCACATGAGTCAATTATTAACGTTACCGGTCTTGGGCCTTCAAGAGTGTAATCAGTAAATGTATATGATTTTCCTTCTTGGATGTAATGATCAATTATCGACATTTATAATACATAAGATTTAATTTTATACAGGTTATACTTAGCCTACGCCGGTGACATCTCGGTGCTTGCCTCGTCCGACGAAGAATTGCGATACTGGCATATTGCTCGAAAGGAAACGGAAGACACTCTGCCGTCCTTCATCCCCCGGGCGTACAAAGACGGGCCCGAATCTTGGTCAGCTCGTTTTTCTTTCTACGACTCAAAGTTCATCCCGTCTGATCCTGAGTCAGAATCAGCTGGCACAAACCTCACCGGACCACTTTCGTTGGGGGGATCCCAGTCAACATCATACGTAGGAATAACGACACCATCACCCGCTCTTCCATCCGAATTCTGCATTATTTCTAATCTAGAAATTTCCATGTTAATTTGGCTGATAAGTGCGAAGTATCTTAATTTATATAAATGCTCATTATCTATATTTTGTTGTAAATCTCTTAGTAAATTTACCAAATTCAACACTTCAGGATGATCTGTTATACCCCAATCCCAATAATTTTTTATTTCGCTTTGAAGTTCAGAAACATTTCGTTTTAATGACATGATAGTATCATCTATAAATTGTATTTTTCGTTCCACTTTTGTACGCCTAAATTTTAAGAAATCAATCTCTCCCTTGTAGTCTGGAATCATTTTAAGTATTAGAGATAAAAAAAAACGAAATGGCTAGGTACAGCATCGATCATGAGGAGGCCCATCATCACCAGCGGAAACTGTCATTGGAAAAGTTCAATCGGAGCAAAGCAGAGATTGAGAAAGCGATCCGCGACAATGCTACCGAATATGCAGCGAAGAAGAAGGATCTCCAGCAGAAACAGAAGAGCAAGATTGATGCTGCAAAGGAAGAATACTCGAAAAAGGTCGCTGATGCGAAGGAGGAGTATTCTTGGGCTCTAAAGAATGCGGACATCGAACATGAAGAATCCAATAAAGAACACCATGATCGCCAGAAGCATCTTGATTCTTGCATGTATTTATTGTCGCAGAAATTGGAAGGGCACAAGAAGAAGCGTGTCAGGTTCGTACAAGATGTGACTGACCAGGTTACCGCACGACAGGAGCGCGCTGATAAGCGGTTGAAGCTGGGTTAGCAAACACAAGAAGTTCCATGCTTGATCGCCTAGTGAACAGTGTCGTGATTCATATAGAAATTTTACACGGCTGTCATTGAAAATGGCGACGTCAATCTATTCACGTGGATTTATACAATCCTGTCACGTGAAATCGCATGTGATTTTTACTTCACCGTGCACGAGCAGTCATCTAATTTTTGGTGTTGCGAGATGTTTTCCTACTTGTGACAGTTTAGTCGCGAGTTTGCCTCTCGACTTCACTTTATTTTCCGAAGAGAAGAGTCTTAATCAAATGAAGTTTCGCTATAATCGCTGTCCGGGGCTACAGTTGAAGAGTCGGTGTCGTCGGGTTCTTCTTCTTCTATTGGAATAGCTATTAAATCAATATACCGCCTTAGGTATCCACTCCATCGAGGGGCAAGGACGAAATGATGATGCAAGAAGCAGTTTAGATCCCCGATTTGTGTACCGGGATTTAAAGGGGTGCCTTGCAAAGGGCCAGTGTAAAAATGCCATCCTTGAATAAACATGTCATTTCTAATAATCATTAATCGATTCTCGAGATCACCGATAGTAGAGTGGAAGGGCATCATCAAAGTATGTTCTTCATCGTCTATCAACTCATTAAAGAATGGAACTAAAACATTTACTTGGATTGGTTGCTGTGTCATTTTATATAGAAAATATTTTTTTTTCATTTCATTCGATGGCTCATGCAAGTGGCCATTATATGGTGGAGGAGGAAGGACCTGGACCACCGAGTGAAGGTGAGAATTCCGTCCTGGGAGAAGACTGGTTGAGAGATGAGCAGCGTGAGGAAAATATCGAAGCAATCCTCGATAATGACAAATCCCATGTGAAGGTGCCAATGTCCTCAAATTCGAAATCTGTCATGCACTCGTATACATTGGCTGATTCACTTGCGAAGCAATTACGAGAGATTCATAATAAGTCAATCGCAGGCAGAATTTATGCGGACAACTTCTTGTTTGAGTTTCAAAATCTCATTCATGACATTCCAGTAGCGGTCAAGCTTAACGGAACGCTTCTATCTGAGACATATTCTGCTTCTTCAACCATTGTCATCGACCTACATCGACATTACCAAATTTCAGAAAGACGATTGCTGTACGAGATACACACACGCATCAAAGCTGCACAATATGAGAAACGATTTTGGTCTGCTCTCAGTGTGACAACTCGTCTTTCCAAGAAAAAGAAGTCTTTGCGCTTGTACGACATTTATCTGGGTTACAATATTGCCGTGGTGACCAATCAAGAGATGATGAGTCGTTCGGCAAATCTCGTCTCTCTAGATAGTGTCAATGAATAATTCAACTTCGATAATCGTCTATTAGCTAATCCCAATCATCGTGTGATTTTTTTTACACAAGATATTTTTGTCATTTAGGTACGGAGTTATACCGAATACGACCCGGTGTGCAAGGACCTCATTCTTCTTGTGGTCGATTGGGCCACAAAGATGGGTTTCGTCGGAAAATGTGATGGATTCCTCTCGGAATATGGATGGAACATTCTAGTCATCTTTTTCTTACAGACCATCGAGCCTGCCGTACTGCCGAATCTCCACAAGATGACCGATTGCAAGGACTACATACTTCACGAAGGAAATAACGGAATAGGCTGGTGCGCTCCTTTCGACTAATCGTGTTTTAAGTTTGTCATTTTTTAAATTTTCGACTTCTTCTCTTTATTCGACGTGAGCCATCGTTTTTCCTTTTGTAGGATTTCCGTTGTAAAAAAGGCCGAAGTGGAGTTGCATTTTGTATTTTTGCCATAATAGGCCAAATAAGTGCAACTTTTTTTTCAAGTTGTGATATTCGATATTCTAACGATGGTGGTGGTGCAGATGGTTCTTTCATTTCTGTACCTACACTTTTACTTTTATTCAATCTATTCATTCTATTAAGATAATCAATAATTTCGTTATCAGGGTCGGTATAAATACTATCAGGACTTGACTCAGGGTCGGAATAAATACTATCAGGACTTGACTCACGACTAGTTGCGCGACGCATTTTATATTAAAAATATTTTTTTTTTTGCTACACCATTGTATAATATTTAAAATATATTGTAAACCAAATGACACCCAATCTGACAATTTCGAAGTTATCGAAAAAACAAACTCGTACTAACGATATGGTAGCAGAGCATGATGACGACATAATTGATATATTCAAACGACTAAGGAGTCTTGAAAATGAAAATAAAGAGTTGACAAAAGATTTAAAATGGATATATGAACGATTTGAACGTCTACAGAAAAAGGTAGAAAGTTTTAAAACAAAGTAATAATGTAATCACGAGGTACGACGTCTCGTTCAACAATAACCTTCCGATGAAAAGTCTGACATGCAATATGATGAGCTTGTCTCAGCTCGCGATTTATTTTTTCCATTTTTATGGGAATGTCTTCGACTGGACGAAGTGTGTGGTCAGCATCAAGTCGGGCCTAAGTGGTGCATTCTTTAAGAAACCTCCACGTGCTGGCCGAGATCATCGTCCCGGTTCATGGCAAATTCGCGACTGTTTTGACGCAGATTGCAACATGTCAATGCACACAACTGTCTTCACTCGTTATTTCATGGTGGAAAGTTTCAAAGCAGCTGCTTGGACTCTCGTGACATTTGAAGATTGGAAGAGGCTATTTCCACCTACAGGAACAGAGGCGTACCTCCGTAGACCTTTCCTTCGTTTCGAGATCCGACAGTCTGATAATCTACCAGGGATGTCATGGCAAATTTTGCGTTTATTTGAACGTATGGGACACCATCCTAAGCAGGTTTTTCGCCCCCTTTCGGTGCCGTACACTTCAAGGCAGACCTTTTACATCCAATTCAATTCTACAGAAGATGCAAATCGGGCGATTTCGTGTAACGAGTTTTTGATACCCGTGACCCCATCGGGTCTCGCTTGGAGATGCACTTTGAATCTTTCTTGTGGTTTTGAATTGCAAAGTCATCTCATTCGATACAGGGTTCTGAAAAACTCTTCTGCGTTCATTGACTCTAGCGCCATGACGGTCGAGGCAAGTTTTCCAAGACTTCGTCAACCATTTGTGGAGACGTATTTGTGGTACACGCACACACATCAGTGTCATATCATATCTTCAGAAGTTAGTCGTTTACCATGTCCTAAGGAGCCGCATCCGACAGAGCAAGAGTGCGAGGATTATTGTAACCAAGAGGACATTTTATTTTCAGGATACAAATGTCTTGTAGCATGCGATACTTATGAGTAGATTCTTACTCTTACGGGCTTATACGCCCTTTCATACGCCTTTTTCCAGATAATGTCATAAGTCTTATCGACTTAAACCAGCCCGAGTACAGTTTGTAGCCGCTCGCATAATGCGACGATTTCGGCTTATCTTCGTGTTTATGATTTTTCGGACATCGAGCTTAGATTTATTTCGAGCCACGTATGACGCGCGGGCGCAGCTGCTGCACCTCAGATCAGGAAGTAAAAGATTTATTTGCGTTTTTGATGATCTCTTTTTTGATGTTCTCTTTTTTCGACGATGTTGCTTGACACCCGTAATCCTTCCCTGTCGACTTTGGGTTCGTGATCAGACATTTTTTTTGTGCGTGACTCACCACTGTCCAAGGCTCAAGCATGAGCTGCCATGAAGGGTCAGTGGCCAAGGAGACCTGAAGGCCAGCAATCACAGCCATCTAATTGGCAGCGATCGCAGGATTGGCAGCGAACGCAGTCACAGCAATGGTGCGATTGGCAGCAATCGCAGGATTGGCAGCAATCACAGCCAGATTGGCAGCAATCGCAGGATTGGCAGCAATCGCAGCCATATTGGCAGCAATCAGGAGACCAAGGGCAGGGAAACCCCCAGATTGATGCAAAGAAGTCCATGAAGTTCACCTATAGGTCTGCTTTGCTTGATTCTTCGGCTCCTTGAGAAGTTTGGCTAGACATTGACGTGTAATATCTACATCGTACATAGCGTCATGGGCTTGATTAGTATCAAAATCTATATTGTATTTATTTGCCATATTTTCTAATTTCGGGCCACACCATTTATTGAGATTACGATTCCAATATTTATTTTTATCGTGCAACATTGTACATAATCGATCATGTTTTTTTAAGTGTGTAAATTCTATGCTAGTGTGCAAATTTTGCTTATATATTTGAGGAATCATTACCTTATCCCAATCGTACTCAATATTATGGGCGACTAAAGTGCAATTGTAGTCTCCTACAATATTGACAAGTTTGGATAGTAATTGTTCCATTGTTATCCCCTCACTATTGCATTTTTCAATCGTTATATGTGGACAGTTTTTTTTCGACCATTCACTAAGTTGTATGGCTCCCTTTATGAAGGTCTGGTATTCTTCGATTATATTCCCGGAGGGGGTTACTAGCTGACACGCGAATTGCACTGGATAATTTTGTGGTATTGCATCAGATGAGAATCCAGTGGTTTCAAAGTCCAAAATTAGATAAAACATCATTTTTACATTGATTAGAAATTTTTTTATTTAAAATCTTTACGAGTGAGGTACAATCATGATGACAAATACCATTACCACAAACGGAAAGGTCCTCCTGTGACGCCTTTTCCAGAAGAGAAAGACAAAGATGATTTTCGTTGTCTGTTGTGTAATCGCCCCGACGTAGTAAATCCAGTACAGGCTACTTGTGGACATGTCTTCTGCCTATCCTGTTGGGGTGATTTCAGTGCCCAGATAGCGTATATGCATGCTAGTTGGCAGTCCAGACATCCGAATACAGTCGTCTGTAGAGATTGCAAAATCCTTGGATCTTCTTGTGATATTTGCTCTAATGGTCACAATAAGATGACCAATTTGGTAGGATCCATCTTATTCTGTCCTTCGGGCGTATGTGGGTCGGTCTCCGGTCTGGTTCGTCATATGTCAGATACAGAGATCAAATGTATGAAAGTAGAACAATACAATCCATACATAGTAAAGGCATCACGTCGATGGGGGAAGTTTTCTGACAATGTGTTGTGCAACAATGAAAGAGACGACGAAGAATTTCATGTGTACAAACGAGAGGAAAATTATTCATATGGAATTTGTTTACGTAGCGGTCGTGAAGGGTGGATCCCGAACGATTTCATAACAATTCCAAGGGTGAAAAATGCAATTTACGGAAACTATTTCACTACTCGACATATCAAGATGTCGAGTCAGGGCCTTGATTGCGAGAAAATCGACAAATTTTTCGAAGAAGCCACCCGAGCCTACGTCCATAACACTCCTCTTCCAGGAGAATGTAATTGGCGCTTCGACTTTGCAAAAAATTACAAGCAACGCAATTTCACCCAGAAAGAATTCAAAGAATTCATTTTTGCCGAAGCACATTTGCATCAGAGGGAAGAGTTTCCATGCTTTACCCCAGAAGAGACCTTTTGTCTCATGGATATGGATAGTGACGAACCTTCCGACCCGATGGGTAATAAGGAGATTTTATATGAAATGATTGATAATACATCGACGGACAAAATCGTAGACAATCTATGGTCCGATCTGCAATCACTGCTTTACCATCGACGTAGTCACGCCGAAAGTGCTCATGACTCGGAATCTTCGTCGAGTTCGTGATTCGAGTGCTTTCTTGATATTCTTTTACCTCGGATGACATTTGGAAGTGGCGGCGTCTCTTCCATTGAGCCTTCTGTTTCCCAGACTGTTTCGCCGCTCGCAAAACGCGATGACGTCGGCTTATCTATTTTCGATTGAGACGATGTATCTGGTACGTCTTGACCGAATCGTTGCGCGGCCTTCAAAATGAATCAATTCTCGCCTTCACGACTTTCTCAACCGCGTCGCTACTGTCGCCATTAAATATCCGAGTATAATCTCCACTAGTTTCCTTAACGTATGTCCAAGTGAATTGCCACCTCTAAGGATGTATGGCTCAATTTCTAATCCAAAAAAACGAACATTGTATATGTACTGTATTATCTGGTATATGAAGAGAATGATTAGAACATACTTGTATTTGTGTGCTACAATACCCAAAACAAAATGTGATAGGCTGTATCTTAACTTCATTTCTTGGCTAGATATATATTTTAAAAATAGACTACCAAGCGTTTCCTGCAAGGGGCTCTAGACTGCTCTGGCGTATCGCGCTATGTCTTCTCCGTCTCACCCTTATGGAGCAATTCTACAGTAGCCAAACTGATACTTTCACGAGTGCGCATTTCAATGTTCAGAATATTCGAATGTTTGATGATGTAGAGAACGATCCACATAGCAGCCTTTTTCCCTCCGATAGACAGCGTGCGACAAGTATTCTGATGAAATTGGATCATGATGATATCAGAAAACTGCTGCAGCTTCGCATCAAAGCCTGTAAGTGGCTTAATCGTAGAGAGATCGTTCGTTTTGTACGTCGAATTGTCGACATTCGATTTTCAAAAAAAAAAAAGTTCAATCAGTTTCAGGACGATTTTGAGATGACGAATGATATGAAGAATTTTCTGATGAGTCAGATTTCGATTTTGGAAATCACGGAGATATTGAAAATATACAAAAAAGCAAAAAATGAAGAGACTTTGCTGGATGATATCCAGAAGACAGTTTCGTACAAGTTTCAGCGATATTCTTTGAGACAGTTCGAGTTTTCTCAGAGGATGCCCGTAACGAATCACTGGGTTGTTAAAGATAATGTGGAATTCAATTCTCCGTGTGCAGCGATGTAATTTTTCTTCGATCCGCGCTTAGCGCGACGGGCACAGAGGGAGATGGAGAAGACGAAGTTCCTTTTCGCGAAGTTCAGTTATTGACTGAATTTTTTTCGCGTGTTGACGCTGTAGACCAGCGAGCTTTTTTTCGAGAAATGCGTTGCGTGTGCTTCTCCTTCGAGGAGATGTTCTTCTCACGCTCAGTGACATTTCTTTTCGCCAGAGATTTGTCGCCCACACGATAAGTCCGCGAGCGTTCTGCAAGCTAGCAAAGTTGACTTATGTGAGCTGCATTTGAAGCCATTTGAAGGATTCTTCAAGTGACATCAATGGTACATGTTGCGCTTGTCTGATCCAATGTGGTAGTGATCGCGACATCATTTTTAAAGTGATTCTTTTTTTTTTGAATGTTCTTGACACATGTCAAATGAAATTTAAAAGAAGGCTCGAGCAGTGCTGGAACGCATCGCATGATGAAGAATCTCTCCTCGTCGATCATCCCTTCGCTCACCGGAATCGGTGGCCGAATCACTGACGAACAAGTGAGCGGCGCTAGCATATTCGTAGATGACCGCGACGAGCAGACCGTGATTCTTAATTTTCCCACCGACAAGGGCGATTGTGAAGTTTCTTGTATCCGGCTTAAAGTTTGCCCAGAGTTCCTTACGGACGAAGAGATGCACTTGGCTCCGGAAGATTGGGTGATCCAGGCTGAAGCTGATATTTTCAATTATCCGACCTATCTCCGTGAGTCTAATGTTCACTCTTTGTCTTACCGGTACTGCAATAAGCATGCGAATCAGTACTATTTGAAGTACGACGCGTGCCCTGGCCACTACGGATTCTGGGTCGAACTTCGTTTTCGTGCTCCTCAGCGGAAGAAGAGCAAGATGTCCGTTAAGAAGACCATCGAGAAGAAATAATCAGTTTTTCCGTGCTCCGATGCCACCGCGCATCTCGGCTTCAGCGTTGTGGAACCATTTGTAATGGTTGCTTTTCATGACTTGCTGTGCCCTTTT
>Ga0163109_10001949_pt1 | contig 16247 bp, 11 predicted proteins | sample CRUFie1St13metaG_FD_108704 | JGI IMG/M metagenome (GOLD analysis project Ga0163109, IMG submission 108704) | Marine microbial communities from the Costa Rica Dome - CRUD Field 142mm St13 metaG | ecosystem: Environmental > Aquatic > Marine > Oceanic > Photic zone | place: Costa Rica: the Eastern... | reverse complement strand
GATTGCTCGATCTTGGTTCGGTCGTGGGTATCACCGCCGACCACGGCATGAACGCCAAGTGCAACGCTGCCGGCGAGCCCAATGTCATTTTTCTCGAGACCGAGCTGGCCCGCGAGTTCGGCGAAGGCTGCCGTGTTATCTGCCCAATCACCGACCCGTACGTCGTGCACCACGGTGCGCTTGGCTCGGCGGTGACAGTTTACCTGCCGGACGGCGTGGACGAACGGGCCGTGGCGGATTGGATCGCCGCGCTGGACGGGGTCACCGAGGTGCATACGCGAGATTCGGCCATGGCCAAGCTCGAGCTGCCGGGCGACCGGATTGGCGACTTGTTTGTCCTGTCCGCGCGCGACTGGGTGATCGGCCGTACGCCGGAACACCACGACCTCAGCAAGCTGGAGGACACGCTTCGTTCGCACGGCGGACGTTATGAGGAGATGGTGCCGTTTCTCATCTCGGAGCCGCTCAACGCCGGGTACGCCGCATTGGCCAAGGGCGATCCCCGGAATTTCGACATTTTCGATTTCGTCTGCAACGGAATCCAATCATGAGCCAAGCGACAAACATCACCGATCAACTGCCTCTCGCTTGGCCAAGCTACATCGCCGGCGAACAGGTGCAAAGTGATGACACACTCGAGGTGCGTTACCCGTGGGACGGTTCGCTTACCGGTACGCTACCGAAGATTACCCCGGAGCAGCTCGAGCAGGCGATTGCCGCCGCGCTTGGTCAAGTGCAGCCTCCGACCAAAAACGAGCGCTACGAAATCCTCATGCGTGCCCGCGAACTGTTGGCCAAGCGCACGGACGAGTTTGCAAACTTGATCCGACTCGAGGCCGGCCTGTGTATGCGCGAGACCCGCTACGAAGTAGGCCGGGCGCAGGAGGTGTTCAAGTTTGCCGCCGCCGAGGCGTTGCGCGACGACGAGAGCATCTTCTCCTGCGACGCCGCGAAGAACGGGCCGGCGCGAAAGATTTTCACGCTGCGCGAGCCGCTTAGCTTGGTCGCCGCAATCACGCCGTTCAATCATCCGCTTAATCAGGTGGCGCACAAACTGGCCCCAGCGATCGCCGCCGGTGTGCCGGTGTTGCTCAAGCCATCCAGTAAGACGCCGTTAACGGCAATTCGCCTTACCGAATTGCTTTACGAGGCGGGCCTGCCGCCGGCTATGCTCAGCACGTTCGTCGGCGACCGCAAGGCGATTACCGAGGCGCTGGTGCGCGATCCGAGGGTGGATTTGGTCACCTTCACCGGCGGCACCGGCCCGGGCAAACACCTCACGACCATCGCCGGTTACAAGAAACTTTGCCTCGAACTGGGCGGCAACGCACCGCTCATCGTACTGCGTGACGCTGACCTCGATCTGGCCGCCACGCTGGCGACCGAGGGGTCGTTCCGCAACTCCGGGCAACGTTGTACCGCAGTGAAGCGAATCTTGGTTGAGGAGTCGGTGCTCGATGAGTTTACGGCCAGATTTTTGGCCAAAGCAGAGGAGTTCACCGTTGGCGATCCTGCCGACGAGGCAACCCGTATCGGCACCGTCATCGACGAGCCGGCTGCTATCGAGCTGGAGGAGCGGGTCAACAAGGCGGTCGCCGCCGGCGCGGAAGTGCTACTCGGCGGCAATCGCAACGGTGCTCAGCTCGAGCCGACCATCATCGCCAACGTGCCGCGCGATGCCGAAATGGTCTGCGAGGAATCGTTCGGGCCGCTCGCGCCGATCATGCCGGTGCGCGATCTCGACGACGCCATTGCGTTGGCCAATTCTTCCGATTTTGGCCTGTCCTCCGGTGTGGTGACCAACGACATGGCGGCCGCCATTCGCGTGGTCAAGGAGTTGAAGACCGGCGCGGTCAACGTCAATCAGGTGCCGGGTTTTCGGATGGAATGTTCGCCGTTCGGCGGCGTGAAGGACTCTGGGCTAGGCATCAAGGAGGGCGTCATCGAGGCGATGAAGTTCATGACCACGACCAAGACATTTTCCCTGCCATGGTGAACGAGCGAGACACGCAGTACCTGCTGCTGACCCCCGGGCCGTTGTCCACGACTCGCACCGTTCGCAGCGCCATGATGCAGGAGTACTCCACGTGGGACGTCGACTACAACAGCATCGTCGAGTTCATTCGCATGCGGTTGGTGCGGTTGGCGGTGCGTGATGATATCAATCTGGGTGCCTACACCTCGGTGCTCATGCCGGGCAGCGGGACATTCTCGGTCGAGGCGGTGATCGGCTCGGTGGTCCCTGTTGATGGTAAACTGCTTGTACTCAACAACGGTGCCTACGGGGCCCGCATCACGACCATTGCACGAATGCTCGGCATCGAAACGGTCGAGCTTGACCAGGCGGAGACCGAGTCAACTGACCTTGACCAGGCGGAGGATATTTTGGCCGGGAACCCCGCGATCAAGCATGTCGCAATGGTGCATTGTGAAACGACCACCGGCATGCTCAACCCCGCGGAGGATGTTGGCGCTATGGTTCGGCGGCATGGCCGGGAGTTCATTCTCGACGCGATGTCTTCGTTCGGCGGCATCCCGATGAGCATGGAATCGACCGGCGCACATTATCTCATTTCCTCCGCGAACAAATGTATTCAGGGCGTGCCGGGGTTTGGTTTCGTGGTGGCCGATCGTGCCTCGCTTGAGTCGTCCAAGGGACGTGCCCGGTCGCACAGTCTCGACCTCCACGACCAGTGGCACGAGATGGAAACCAAGGGTGGCAAGTGGCGGTTCACTTCACCGACGCACGTTGTGAACGCGTTTGCACGCGCGCTGGACGAACTCGAGTCCGAGGGCGGGGTGAAGGCGCGCCACGCACGCTATGTTGCCAATCAGAAAACGATGGTGGAGGGAATGCGCGCGCTTGGTTTTCGCACGCTCATTGGCGACGAAATCCAGTCGCCCATCATCACGTCTTTCCACTATCCGGAAGCCGACGGGTTTGAATTCCAGAAATTTTACGATGCACTCAAGGCGCGTCGATTCGTCATCTACCCCGGCAAAGTGTCCAACGCGCAATGCTTCCGCATCGGCAGCATCGGCGACGTCCACCCCGAGGACATGACCCAACTCGTGGCCAAGGTGGGTGAAGTGCTGGAGGAAATCGGAGTCACCCAACCGGCGGTTTAACGGCATGCATTTCATCCGTGATATTGTTTCTTGTTGTCCCTTTCTTGCATTGAGAAGGCGAGCACATGCCTCTGGCGTGTGGCGAGCCGCTAAAAACCGCACGCGAACCGCGTGCGCTCCTCGCTTAGCCAGGCGCCATTGGCTTGTATTATTTTCTCAGGTGAATTCATGACCAACTCATCCGCTCCCAAATTTCTGATCATCGACGGCTACACGCAGGCTGCCCGCGAGGAATTGCAGGCGGGGGGCGCGAGCGTGGCGGCGGATCTTTACGTGAGTTTGCTCCTCAAAAACGCGCCGGAGGAAACCGTGTGCGATGTGATTTTTCCCGCGGACCCGGGCGTCGACCTTCCGGTAGGCGAGGCTATTCGCGAGTATGATGGTGTTGCATGGACGGGATGCAGTTCCTGCGTGTTCTCCGGTGAACCGGGTGTGGAGGCGCAGATTGAGTTTGCCCGGGAATGTTTCCGGCAAGGTGTACCGGGGTTTGGCAGTTGCTGGGCGGCGCAGATTGCCGTTGTGGCGGCTGGCGGTGAGGTGGCATTGAATCCAAATGGCCGCGAGATGGGGATCGCCCGGGAGATCGCGCTCACTGAGGCGGGCCGGGCACATCCATTGTACGAGGGGAAACCCGATGTATTCGATGCCTTCACCAGTCACGACGACGAGGTGACGGTGTTGCCGATCGGTTCAACATTGCTTTCTGGCAACGACTTCACCCGGGTGCAGTCGGTGGTCGTTAAGCATGAGGGTGCCGAGTTTTGGGGACTGCAATATCACCCTGAGTACGACCTGCACGAGATGGCCCGGCTGATGTTTTGCCGGATGGAGAAACTCATTCGGCTTGGATTTTTCGCGGATGAAGCTGAAGGCCTGGCTCACATTGATCAACTGGAGGGGCTGCACGCCGACCCTTCGCGGGATGACATCATCGCGGCGCTGGATATCAAGCCGACCGTCCTCGACGAGTCGCTGCGCACGGTCGAGGCGCGCAACTGGATCAATCACCTCGTCCTGCCGAACATGCGCCGCTAGGCGTCCAGCCGTTCAATCGCGGCTTCCAGTTCGTCGAACGACTCACAGATGGCATCCGCCGTGGTCGCCCCTTTGTCCACATCGCGTGAGGCAGTGAACAGGATCGCCTTCATGCCAAGTTGCTGCGGCCCCTTGACGTCGTTGTGGTCGCGGTCGCCGACGTGCAGCATCTCGCCAATCTCGACTCCAAGCTGCTGCGCCGCCGAGTCGAACATCGAGCGATGCGGCTTGCTATGGCCGACCTCGTCCGAGAAGGCAAACCCACTGAACGGTGCGGCCAGTCCGTGGTTTTCCAGCACGCGCCGGAGGCAGATTCCGGGCGACACGATGGCATCCGACACGATGCAAAGTTTGTAGCGCTTGGCCAAGCGCTCGAGTACCGGCGCGGCACCAGGCATGGCATCCGGCGGAATGTCGACCTCCATCTCCTCGTGCGCGCGGACGACGGCGTCGAATGGGTCAGTCGGCAACTCGCGGCCCAGTCCCTTCAGGATGACGCGAAGCCGCTCGGCGATGGGCCAAGTGATGTGGTGTTCCTTCCATACCTTGTTGAACGCAGCATCGCCAACGTTGTAGGCGAGCCGGACCGTCTCCGGGTCGATGGGGTCCGCGTTGTTTAGCGCCTCCCAAAGCAGATGCCGCCGTTCGTCAAATTTTGAACGCAGACCGCGTTCCTTCCGCTTGGCTTCATCGGAGTCGTCAATGACGAGCGTGTCCCAGAGGTCAAACGTGATCGCTTTTAAGTTTCCCATTTAGAATAAAATCCAGGCGCTTGGTTGGTCGTCGGCCTGTCCGAAGCTGATGATGGCGCCGGTGTCGGTGCTGACCAGCAGGGCGCCGTTGGCCACGGCCAGCCCCAGCGCGCGGCCCGGCACGGCTTCGCTCCAGAGTTTGCGTCCGCTGTGGGCATTGAGGGCCCTGACCCTCCCGGCGCTGCCGACGAACAGCGTGTCTCCGGCGAGCGCGAGTGAGTTGCCGGCCTCGACCGGCTCGCTCCAGCGCGCGCGCCGGTTGCTGCGGGTCATCGCGGTGACCTTGTCCGGTGAGAGCAGATACATCGCCTGCGCATCGACGATCATGTCGAGCGCATCGGTGTGCGAGGCCGCCTTGTCACCGGTCAGGCCTGCCTCCGTGAGCACGCCACCGCTCCGGTCCGCCGGGCCGTGAAAAATACGGTTGTCCGCCAGCAGCGCAAACGACCCCATGCCGTTGCCCTTGGCAAACTGCCCGAGCCGTTTGCCGGTGCGTCGATCAAAATAAAACGGCGTGCTGCGTCCGCCCGGCATGTAGATTCGCGAGTCCGACAGGAGCATGTAGCCCTGGAATGAGCCCTTGTTGAGATGGTGCTGTTTCCAGTGATGCCTCCCAGTTGCCCTGCCGGTGACGGCATCGACGGCGCTCATGTAGACGCCCTCGTGCGGGAAAAAACCGGAGGTGAAAAAAGCCGTGCCGCCGTCCACGGCGACCGAGCTGCGCACGCTCCACGGCGAAACCAGCCGGCCGTCGTTCGGGACGAGGACGTTTTTTTCGCTGGCAGCGGTGTGGTTCCAGATCAGCTTGCCGGTGGCGGCTTCGAGGCAGTAGGCCGTGCCGTCGTCCGAGCCAGCGTAGACGCGGCCGTTGTCAATCGTCGGCGCGAACCGCACCGGGCCGTCGGTGAAAAACACCCACTGCTCCGCTCCGCTGTAGGCATCGAGACAATGCACCGTGTGCTCGGCCGATGAGCCGTAAAACACGCGGTCGCCGACGGCGGTGACATGGTAGGCATGGTCGTAGGCCAGGCGGTTCACGAGCGGCTTGCGCGACTGCGGCGAGACGTAAAAATCGAACTTGGCCGGCTTGGCCCAGGCCGGGGAGGGTGGTTGCGCCGGGATCATCTGCCAGCGCCTGGCCAACGGCAGCTTGAGTGTCTCGGCGGTGATGGCACTGCGCTGGTTGTCGTGCCGGTAGGTCGGCCAGTCGGCAGCGCTTGGCCAAGCACTCGGCCAAGCGATGACAATCGCCAGTCCAAGCAGTCGTTTTGTTTTGCGCAGCGTCATCGTCTCGTGAACCCGATCGAGGTTTGGATGGGATAACGGCATCGGCAGCCGGAGCTGGCCGTTGGCGAGAGGATCATTCCGTTGCCGGAAATCAGCGAAAGCCAGCAGCTCGAGCGCGAGCCCACCATCAGCCGCCGCCGGTTGGTGGCGACGTCCCAAAAATACATTGAGCCCTTGTCATAGTCCCAGTTGATGTAGTGCACCGTGTCTTTCGAGGCGGACATGGTGCTGCATCCGCCGCGTTGCGGCAGTCCGCGATGGACGACGGAGCCATTGGACAATCGATAGCCGAACGGTTCGACAAGCACAGCATCGCCGATGATCAACGGGTGGTACATGTGCCCGCCGTGATGGTCGCGGTTCCACGAGTGGTTTTTCGACCAAACCTTCCTTCCGTCACGGGTGGAGTAGGCGTCCACGTAATACCTCGTGGTGGTGTAGCTGAGGATTAAACGATCCCCGGCCTGCGTGAGGAAAAACACGACAGGGTAAAGCGAATTGTTGATCGTGATCGACTTGCTCCAGACCTTGGCTCCGTTTTTCTGGTTGAGCGCGACGAGGCGCAGGCTCGACCAAAGGCTGCTGGAGGCGATTCGGCTGGTTGGCTCGTTCTGGATTTTCGACGAGTTGGACTCGACGAAGTAAACGCGTCCGCCGCCGATGGCGATGCTGGAGTTGATAATTTTTCCGCCACGGTACTCCCATTTTTTTCCGCCGGTCCGCTTGTCGATGGCGAACAGGTTGTCGCTGCAAATCTTGGCCGTGTCCTGTGTGCCGGTGGAGTCGTACCAATACGGAGTGCCCTTGAACTTCGTGTATTCCGAGCCGGGCTTGATGCTACTGCCGAAAAGCAGGTCTCCGTCGTTGGCGATGTAGCCCCAGTTGGCCACGCCCCCGGCGATCACCGGGAAGCTCCGGAGCAGTCCGCCGGTACGGCCGTCGAACCGGTAGGCGCGATCGCGCATTGCGACGAACAGCGACGTGTCGTCCGCGCACATGTTGCTTCCGTCGCGCGGCGTGTTGACTCGGCGCAGTTCGCTCGGGAACTCGTAGTTCCAAAGGATCGTCCCGTTGAAGGCGTCCTGCCCCCAGATGCGATTGTCGCCCTGCACGTAGAGAAAGCCGTTGCTGGTGAGCGGCGGCGGGTTGCGGCCCTGCCGGTCGATCATGCCGCGCGCGCCCGGTTTGCCGAACCACTGCAGGGCCATCCGGCCGCCGTTGACGATCTCGTCGCTGCTGTTGGAGGTCTGCGCGGCGGTGCCGTAGGTATGCGTCCATTCACCCGCGCCATTGAGCGACTTGCGCCTGGCCAGGAGCAGGTCGCCGCTTGGCTCAGTAGCGGTGGTGGCTTCGAGGGGCGACCCGGCAATGAGCTTGGCCAAGCGGCCCTGCGGCAGGCCACCTAGCGCGAGTACGCCGCCGCTTGGCCGGAGGACGCGTAGCAGTTCCGCGCGGTCGCCGGGCAGCGTGCCCTCGTGCAGTAGTTCGCTCGACACGGCGAGGTTGAACAGGTGCTCGGTGTGCCCGAGCTTGGCCAAGGGGCGGTGATGGATCGTCACCCGTGTGCCGTAAATGCCGGCCTGCCGCAGCGCCGCCCGGGCGCGGGCCGCCTCGGCTGCGTCGGCGGTCACGCCGATGACTGTCAATTCGGTGCGCTTGGCCAAGGCTAACGTCAGTCGCCCTTCGCCGCAGCCGTAGTCGATCGCGTAGCCCTTGCGGATGCCGGTGGCCGCGAGAATCGCCTCGGCGGCAGCGCGGCTTTTGCGCATTCGTTCATCCTCGGCGAACGGCGACGCGATCGTGCTGATGTCCCGCCGAGCGTAGTTGAAATCGGATTCGCCAGTCGCCGGCGCGAGCCATTGAACTGTCCCATCGCGCTCGACACCAACCGAGTAGTGGTACGTGGCACCGGGCGTGATCCCGTCGATCGTGGCTTCATGTTTTTGAGTCTTGTTACCCAAGTTGATGCGGTTGCCCAGCGTGGGCGAGGTGCCGTAGGCGAGGCGGGTGGACATCGGCTGAGCCGTTTGCCAGCGTACCACCGCCCGATCCCTCGCGGTAAACGTCAGATAGGGGCCGGCGCTCAGGTCGCGGTTGCTGGCCACGGTCGGCGGCTTGGGTCGGGTGGCGTGGCTGCTTTTTGTGCTGTTATAGCGATTTCGAACCTGCTGGCCGGTGAGGGCACGATTGTAGATTCGCACCCCGGAGGTAAAGCCTTCAAGCGGAAAAAACTCGTTGTCGTCCAGGTAGCTGCCGATGACGAACGTGGCCGGCGAGTAGTCGATGGTTCCCCGGCGCTGACTGCTGCTGCCGCGCTCGACGCCGTTGACGTAGAGTTGCATCCGCGAGCCGTCGAAGGTGCCAACAACGTGATACCACCGGCCGGTCTCGTACGTAACGGAGGTGTTCAGGTAGGTGAGGTCGCCACTGGTGGAAAGGGCGAAGTTGAATTTGTCGTTGTTGTAGCCAAGCACCCATCCTTTCTCGAAGCTGCCGTTGTCCTGCAGGCAGCCGACGATGCCGCCCCATTCGGCGGGGGAGTTTACAGCCACCCACGCCTCGGCGGTGAGCTTGCTTGTCGGCAGCGACTTGGGCTCCTCCTTGCCGGCCAACTCGATGTAGGTGTCCGTTCCGTCGAAGTACAACGCGGGGGGCTTTTGGATGGTCGCCATCCGCCCGTGCAATAGGCCTTCCTCATCGCCGGCGAGATCCTTCACCGTGGTGACATCGATATTCGCCGGAGACAGAACCCACTCATTCACCGGACTCTGCGAGTGAACGGAAACGAAGCTGAACAGCAGTGAAGCCCAAAGAAGGCAATGCCTGGCCAAGCGGCTTGGGGCAGTCGCGGGAGCGTCTTGGAGTGCGGTGCTCCGCACCGCTTTGGAGCGGGCCCGAAAGCGGCAGGGACTGCCGCACTCCAAGACGCTGTCGCGGTGTTCGCGGCCAGTTCCCACAAAAAGTGAACGACCGCCAAATGAGTTTCGCAAAATGAAAGTGACAGACCGGCAGTTTGGGCGATTCATCTCCATTAGGGGTTCGCGGGGTTGAGGCGGTTGACGATGACGCCGCGGTAAAAGTAGTTGCGCCCGTCCGGGGTCTCGAGGAACGACTGCACGCTGCCGTCGCCCGGCACGTTTTCAAAACCCGGCACGGTCTGCCACTGTCCCTGGCCAAGCGCGGCCCGGCGTTGCAGCGTGTACTCGAGGCCGGTGACCGTTGGGATCGACAGCTTGGTTTGGTCGCTGGCTGTCGAGTCGATCTTTACGGCGAAGATTGAACTGGGATCGGCCGGGTGGGTGCCTGCAGCGATTTCTTGAGCGTCACTCGCTCCGTCTCGGTCACTGTCGGCCAGCAATGGATACGAGCCGTAAAACTTAGCCTCGTCGAGGTCGTTGAGGCTGTCCCCGTCGCTGTCGCGGTCTAGACCCCAGGTCGATAGGCTGAAGTCATCGAGATAACTGTTCGCTCCGGCGAGCCGCTTGGCCCCGTGAAACTGGGTGACCGAGTTGTCCTTGAATCCAAGCTTGGCCAGGGCCGGCTTGCCATCCACCCAGACGTCGAAGCGCTTGGCCTCGTAGTCGGTGCGAATGGTCAGCCTCGTGAAGCGGTCGCCTGGAAGTTCGGCGGCTGTGACGAATTTGCCGTTGCCGTTGCCGTCGCCATCGAGCGCGAGGAGTTTGCCTGCGTGAAACAGCAGCACGCTGCTGGCCTTGCCGTCCGGGATTTTGCGCGCCTGGCTGATGCCGGGATCCTGAATGAAGGCGTCGGCCCAGAGTATTTTAGCCGGGTTTTTCAGCGTCATCTCAATGACGCAATCGCCGGTGCGCACCGCCTGGCCGCCATGCGCGACGCGATTGGTCTGCACCTCGGCCCGGCCCTTGGCCACGCGCCACGGCCCCGTTTTTGTGGTGATGGCCCCGGGCAGGAAAGCTACCGGCTCGGTCGGCTCGAATCCGGTCGAATAAATGATCCCGGTTTTTTGCGGACGAATCATCCTCGGCTCCGAGGTGACTTCGCCCTGCGGGGTCGACTGCACGAAAATGAATTCGTGATCGACGAATACCGCCAGCGAATCGAGTTGGGCCGAGAGCGCGCCGGTTGCATCCGGTGTGAGTGCCACGGACTGCCAAGCGGAGTCGCTGTTGGCCACGCGCCAGCGCAGTTGAACCGGGCCGCCGGTTATGTCGGCCAACGATGCCCGGATGACGGCATGGTCTTCACCGAGTTCGATCATCGGTTTGCCGGCGAGTACCGGCGGTGTTTGTTCTCGCAGCATGAGGGCTTTCAACTGGCTGCCGTTGGGCGGTTGGAGGATCACGCGGAGGTCGCCGTCGGCACCGCATCGGATGGAAGCAAGCCGGCAGACATCGCCCCACGCCGCGTTGTCGTTCCCGGCGGTTTCGATGGTTGTCGTGCGGTTAAACTGGCCGCTGATTGTCACCCTGTCCGGTGCGATGTCACTGCGATTTTCAAACGACGACACATCCCATAACGTGAATGATACCGGCTTGGCTTCGCCACCGGCCGCGTCGCTTGCGAACAATACCAATTCGTAGCGCTTGGCCGGGTCGAGGCCGGACAGGTCGATGAAATGCACCTTGCCCGCGGGGAGTGGCGAGCCGCCTTCACAGTTTACCTTTTCCCTGAAGACAGTACCGGCCTCAGTTTCGGCGGGAGCGTCGGCACCGATCTCCGCTTGGCCAAGCGGCGAGCCGGTCACGGTTAATTTCAAATTGATGCCGCTGGTCTGACCGCTGGTGAAGTTGATCAGGGTGCCTGTTTTTATGACGCTGCCGTTGCCGGCTTTCAGTTCAGCCAAAGTCGCGCCTATGCGGGAGATAGAGTTGTTTCGTAGGCTGGGCGCACCAAAATCGTTGTAGGCCGTCACACCCGCCCAAGCCGCTTGGCCAAGCGCGAGTGCGCCCAGCAGCAGGCATCGAATGGCGACCCAGTTGGATGCGCGCCTGGCCAAGCGGCTTGGGGCATTAGCCGTATCTTGAAACTTGAAACTGAAAACTTGAAACTCCATTGCCTACTCGCCGACGTAGATATTTTTCACCTCGGTGCAGGCTTCCATCGCGGACATGCCGAGATCGCGCCCAAGGCCGCTGCGCTTGAATCCACCGAACGGTGCCTCAGTGTGTACGCTGGAGTGGCTGTTGATGCTGATGACACCGCTCTCGACCTGGCGCGCCACGCGCAGCGCGCGGCTGAGGTCGTTCGACCAAACGGAGCCGCTCAGGCCAAAGTTAGTGTCGTTGACTTCGCGCAGCATCTCAGTCTCGTCGGTGAACGGGCGCAGGCAGACGACCGGTCCGAATATCTCCTCGCGCCACGCGCGATCTTCGGTCTCGACGCCGGTGACCACGGCTGGATTGAGGTAAAAGCCTTCGCCGTTTGGCCGGTCGCCGCCGGTGCGAATCTCACGTCCCGCGTCCCGCGCCCCGGCGATGTGCGACTCGGAAAGCTCGCGCTGCGCCGCGCTGACCATCGGGCCAACCTGTGTGGCTTCGTCCATCGGGTCGCCGATCTTGAGCGACTCTGTGGCGGCGACGAATTGATCGACAAAACCGTCGAAGACGGATTGCTCGATGAACATGCGGCTGCGGGCGCAGCAGTCCTGGCCGGTGTTGGCGAAGACGCTCATCGGCGACTCGGCTGCGGCGCGCTGCCAGTCGGCGTCGGCGAAGACGATGTTCGGTGACTTGCCGCCCAGTTCGAGGGACACCCGTTTGATATCATCGGCAGCCAATTTCATGATGGTCGCGCCGACCTCGGTTGAGCCGGTGAAGCCGATTTTGCGCACGAGCGGGTGGGTGGCCAGCGCATTGCCGGCTTCCGATCCGCTACCCGGCACCACCTGCAGCACGCCGTCCGGCAGGCCGGCTTCCTGTGCCAGTTGGCCCAACATCAGCGCGGTCAATGGAGTGAGCGATGCCGGCTTGAGGACGACCGAGTTACCGGCGGCAAGTGCCGGGGCGACCTTCCAGCAGGCGATGAGGAATGGAAAATTCCACGGCGTGATCGCGGCGATGACGCCCATCGGCTGCCGCAGCGTGAAGTCGAATCCACCACGCGCCACGGGGATCGTCTGGCCGCAAAGGTGGCCAATGGCCCCGGCATAATAGTCGAACACCTTGGCCCCGGCATCGGCTTCCCAGCGGGCATCGCCGATCGGTTTGCCGACGTTACGGGTTTCGAGTTGGGCGAGGGTTTCGACGTTTTCGTGTATGCGCTTGGCCAAGTTGCGTAGCAACCGGGTGCGTTCGCCCGGCGGCATGTCGCGCCAACCGGACTCGAACGCCGCCTGACCCGCCTCGGAGGCCTGGCCAATTTCATCGGCTGTGGCGGAGCAGACCTCGGCGAACGTCTCCTCGGTCGCTGGGTTGACAATGGCCAAGCGCTTGGCCCCGGAGCCGTCGAGCCACTGGCCGTTGATCAAAAGTTGGGTGGGGAAGTCGCTCATAGTGCCTTCAGAAAAAGTTTCTTCAAATCCTCGCGCGAGACCGGCACCGGGTTGGTCTGGTGGCAGGGATCCAGCCACGCCTGATCGCTCAGAGCCTCGATGTGCTCCTCCTTCACGCCGACTTCCTTGAGTGAGGTGTGCATGCCACAGCGCCGGATAAAGTCGTCGACGAAATGGACGGTCAACTCGTCGGCATCGGTGTCGCTGCACGAGACGACGTCGAGCCCGCAGGCGATACCGATGCGCCGATAGACTCCCGGTTTTTGCCGGGCGTTGTGGCGCATGACATGCGGCAGACAGATGGCGTTGGCCGTGCCGTGGTGCACACCGCAAATGGCGGAAAGCGGATGCGCCAGAGAATGGGTTGCCCCGAGATCCTTTTGAAACGCCACGCCGCCCATCGCGGCGGCGACGAGCATGTGGCCTCGCGCATCGAGATCAGCACCGTCGGCAATGGCCGTGGGCAGAGCGCGGACGATGAGCGCGATGCCCTCGAGCGCGATGCCGTCGCACAACGGCTGAAACGCCGGCGACGTGAACGACTCGATGCAGTGGGTGAGAGCGTCGAGTCCGGTGGCGGCGGTCAACCCGGCTGGCAGTCCAGTGGTCAATTCCGGGTCGAGAAAAACACAGCAGGCGAGAAGTTCCGGGTGAAAGTACATTCCCTTGCTGTCGGAGCCGTCCGGGGTGACCACGCCGCTGCGGCCAACTTCGCTGCCGGTACCGGCGGTGGTGGGCACGGCGATGAACGGTAACAGCCCGCTCCAGTCGGCCTCCCAGTCGTAGTCGGCGAGCTTGAGCTGCGGCTGCTTGATGAGGATGCGGCAGACCTTGGCGGCGTCCAGTGCACTGCCTCCGCCGAGGCCGATGACGCCGTCGCAACCCTTAGCCAGGGCCAGCTCGGCCGCGCCCCGGGTGTTGGCCTCGGTGGGGTTGGGCTGCACGTCGGAATGCAAAAACCAGTCGCGATCCGGCTCGCCGGGGAGCAGGGCGGCCGCGAGTTTTTTGTAGGCCTCGGTCGACAGCAGCCCCGCATCGGTCACGACCAGTGGCCGGTGGATGCCCAGTGCGGGTAGCATGCCCCGGAGCCGGTCGATAACACCCGCGCCTGAAAGGACGTTTGTGGGAAAACTAAAGGAGGAAGTTTCCATCGATATAAGTCAATGATGTTTCATGGCCGACACCAAAATCCGGGGTGCGGCGAGCCGGGTCAGTAATTCGGAGTGCACACCTCGGGGAGTTTCCCCTGACTGTCCTTGGTTCGCAACACTGCAATGATCTGGGCCGCCTGGTCGGTATTCATGGAGTGCCACTTGGGCGAGTCGACGGTGCGCACAAACCGGTGGAAATTTCTCGCGGAACGATCGATGACGTTTGGCACGGCGTAGCCTGCCTCCTTGGCCTTTGCGGCGGCCTCGAGCTGTTGTTTCAATTGCGGAGACCATTTCTCGAGGTAGGCGATTCGGCGGGCCGAGGCGTCCCGGCTTTTGCCTTTTGGGGCGATGACGATGGCCCGAACGCCGTCCACCACGTTGTCGTTGATTCCACGGATGGGCGGGATGGAGCCGGCGGGTGCCTCAAACAACACCTCTTCGCTCTCATCGTAAAAAAATTCCATCGGTTCCGGGGCGGCGCGGTTAAACAGGAAGAAAAACATGATGGCCAGCCCGAACAGCACACCGGCAAGGGTCAGCTGTTTTTTCTGCTCTTTTTTTAGCGCCATGTCAGTGCGGGCTGCGCGGTGCAGACCACCAGCAGGCTGACTCGTCACAGGGGATCATGTTCGGGTCGAGCAGCTTTGCGCGACCATCGCCGAAGACGTAGTTGGACTTACCTCCGTGCCGCATTGCGCCCGGGTCGTTTTGGATGAACCGGTTGTATCCCGCGGAGTTCGCGTTACCCAAGTCCTTCCAGATCCACCAGGCGTCGTTGGGCCAGCCGCCGAGGTTGCTGTGTCCGTCGCCGAGAAGAATCATTTCGGAGGCCGATTCCACCGAGCCCCATTTGCAGAGATTGTTTTCGTAGCCGGCCGGTCGGCCGAACGGAGGCTGCGCGCCGCCCTTGACCCAGTGCACGTTGACCGCACCGATGCCGCTGGCGATGCCGATCTCTCCAAAACGGAACTGCCCGACGATGGCCGGTTTGCCCAAGTGATATACATCGCCCTTTTTGCCCTTGGCGTTTTCGGTCGGGCAATCGTAGGTCTGCTTGCTGCCGCCTAGGAACATCTTTTTGTCGTTGTCCCACGTCGCACCAAGGTACCTGTACAGGTACGGTCTCCAGCTGGACTCGAGGCCGGGGGCGATCCGGTCCTGAATCGGGTTGATCCAGTCGTCGTTGTCGCCGGAGTACAGTTGCACGGCCAGCCCAAGCTGCTTGAGGTTATTGAGACAACTGATCTGTTGCGCCATGCCCTTGGCCCGGGCCAGTGCCGGCAGAAGCAGCGAGGCGAGGATGGCGATGATCGCAATGACTACCAGCAGCTCTATCAGGGTAAACCCCCGCGTCTGGTTGGTCGGGCCTGTGTCTCTTTTTCTCATCGTGCGCTTGGCCAAGCGGGCCGGGCTAATCGCGGATGAGACGATAGTACGATTCGGCCTGATCAGCAACCTCCTGTGCCGAGGATTCCCCGATGGTGCCGGGTACGTCCTGCCAATCCGGCTTGGCCAAGCGCGTGGATTTTTGCAACCGCACCCCGGCCGCGCCCAGCCAGTTGATCGTGACCACGCCGCCTTTCACCGATATGTCGTCGATGTCCGGTGCGGTCGTCTCCTCGATGCTGTAAAGGCCAAAGTTATCGACTGCCCAGTACCAGCTCCACGTGCCATTCATGGCGAAGCGAATCCGCACCTTGGCCTGATTGTCCGCTCTGGGGAGCCGGTGCAGTTCGAAGCGTCGAGACTCTGCGTGGTTGTCGTCCACTCGTCCGCTGATGTACGGCGCGAGTGAGTCGTCGATTTCCGCGCCGATGAACGCGCCGTAGCTGCCGCCGAGCGCTTCCTCGAGCGGCTCCATGTCCCAGATTTCGTCATCGTCTTGAAACAGGATGTTGTTCACGAGAGCCACGTCGCCGTGGGCGGCATTGAGTGTGGCCTCGGCGTCGACAGGGCCGTCGTCACCTGTGACGATATCGGCCTGGTCCAGCATGTAGAGCACCGGCAGCCAGGTGTCCCCGCCGTCGATCGAGTACTCGACACTCGCGGAGTTGTCCTGGTTTTGCGTGTAGTGACTGTAAAAACCGAGGTGCACATCGGTAGCCTCGCTCAGGTCGAAATCCTTCGTCTCAATCACGGTCACAAAGTTGGCGTTGCGCAGGGCGGAGTCGGCGCTCAGGAAGTTGCCGGAGGGGAACTGTGCCTTGCCGTTGATGAATACAGGCGGGTTGGCGGCCTGTGATTTTTCGTTCCAGTACGGCCCGGTTTTCCAGCGGTCAAGCGAGACGTTGGCCCAGCCGGAGTAGGTCATCGAGGTCCAGTCGTCGGGATCCTCATCCCAGACGATCGTGTCGGCCTCGTTCACGTAGCTCGTCGTTGACCAGCCCTCGGGCAGGGCGAACTCCTCGAGGTCGTCGAACG
>Ga0163109_10001948_pt1 | contig 16251 bp, 9 predicted proteins | sample CRUFie1St13metaG_FD_108704 | JGI IMG/M metagenome (GOLD analysis project Ga0163109, IMG submission 108704) | Marine microbial communities from the Costa Rica Dome - CRUD Field 142mm St13 metaG | ecosystem: Environmental > Aquatic > Marine > Oceanic > Photic zone | place: Costa Rica: the Eastern... | reverse complement strand
TTTTAAAAAATCTATCTGTTTTTTTGTTTTTCCACTATCTTTAAGTAATTCAATTATATCTTCCATCATATTGTTGGTTTCATTCTTTATATTTATTAACAAATCATTTATATTGTCATTCTCTTTATTTTCAAAATTAATTAAATTATTAATTAGTTTAAATAACTTTTCTTGTTTTTGCATTAGTTCATTTTTATTATTTAACACATATTCTAATTCTTTCATAAATTTTAATTTATTATCTACAATATTTTTCTTTAAATTTTTTAATAATATATTTTTTGAAGATACTAATTTTACTAATTTTAATAAAGAATCATTAGAATAATTATTGCCTTCACTTTTCATTACATCTATTTTAGTAAATATATCATCTGTATCTTGATAACTACTATTATTATTTGAACATAATGTAGCATAATCTTCATTTAATATTAATCCTGTATTATAACTACAATATTTAATAAATGATAAATAAATGGTATCTTCACTATAGGTTGGATCTAAGTTAGGTATTTTAATTTTAGTATTAGATGTATTTCTCAAAAATGAAGCCTTATGTAACTTATCAAAAGATTCTTTCATTTTTGTTAATTTTATAACATTATTGTTATGATTTATTATAGATGGTGCTTTTTCAGAAAAATATTGAAAACTATTATTAACATCATAGCAACAAGCATTTTCTAAATATGGAATATTATTCATAGTGTTTAAAAGTAGCGGCTGGTTATTAATAACAGATTGTATGTCTTCGTTTACCAATAACGACTGATTTATTATTTTAGCATTTAAACTAAAAATATATGCAAATTGTTCATATGAATTTTTTACTATAGAAGTATCCAATAATTTTTTAAAATTTTCACCTACACTACTTGTATTTTCTACATTTACTGGTTTTAATGGAGGTAAAAATGTAGTCCATTCATTATTTATAAAAGATTTATCTGTATAATCAACTACTTTATTGCTTTTTAACCATTTTCTTTTATTTTTTAATTTATTTCTTATATCATCATTTATTAAAATTTTATCCATCATATATTTTGAAAATTTTTCAACCATTTTATTAGTAACATTAGATATAGTTCTTGAAGATGTTTTTGGAAGAGCATTCCAAGGTTCAATATCATCTCTTAAATTTAAAAATACACAACTTACATATCTTAATATACTATAATTAGTTCCTTCTTCTAATGGAAATCCATCAAAAGACATAGGACCACATCCAACAAAAGTAGGTGCATGATTAATATGAGGTATATTAACTTGTATTCCTATTACATATAAACATAGTATTAACTTAATTTTTTCTTCATCTCTATATTTTTCATAAGATTTTACTTTTTTACCTTGTTTCATCTTAGACTCTTTTTTTCTTTCATATACATCACGTTTATCTACATATTTTTTAAGAAATTTTTGAACCATTTTTATCATAAAAGAATGTTCTTCTGATGTATTTATTTTAAAATGTTTATCTAATGAAACAAATATTTTATATAATTGTTTTCCTAATTCACTAGTAGGCATTTTTATTTTTTGTGCTTTTTTAATAGAAATATTATCTGAATTTTCTTTTTTCTCTTCTGATAATTCTTTAGTTTCTTCTTCTAGTAAATCTCTACTTACTATTTTAAATCCACTATCATCATATCCCTCAGTTGAATCAAAATCTATCATTTTAATAAAATATCCACTGTATCTATCTACAATTTTATCACCATCATCACTTATTATACCTCTAACATTACTTATTCTATCTATTTCTTCCAAATATTTATTTTTTTTCATAGCAATAGCTAGATCATAATAAAATGTTGGTAGTAATGGAATATTACTTTCAATACAATAATACCACCATTCAGATTCTTCATCATTTATTGATTTTCTACAATATTTATTTATAAATTTTAAAATATTGTTCATTTTTGATACTATATCTTCCATACCTAGTATCAGATTCTTTATTTTTTCATAAGGTGATGATGGAATATCTAATACATCTAATTCTTCTCCCAATTTATATCTCATAGAATCATATTTAATTGAATTTTTACTCTTATAATTTTTGAGTAACTGAAAATTTTTAATATTATATTTTAATGAATTTTGTATTTTTATTTTTGTTTTAATTATATCTTCTTCTAATTCGCCTTCAAAATTTTCTAATATATTATTAACTAATTTTTCTTGTAATAATTTCTTGTTTGTTTCTTCATTAGAACATTCATCATTAATTTTTAAACAATGTTTTTTAGTATTACAAAAATTAATATCATCTAATGATTTATTATCAAATTCTTTTTTATGAACCCATTTATTTGATCTTCTTACATAATATTTTACATCAAATGTTCCATCATCTAATATTGCATAATCTCCTTCTTCAACACTTCGTTCCCCATTTATCATTGATTCAGCGTCTCTTCTAGCATTTTTTTCATCTAATCCTACATTTTTCATTAAATGTTCAACTATCATATTTTTATTTAATGATTCTCCATACTGACCTTTTAATTCTTCTATTATATCATATCTTGTATCATCTAACTTACCGTCAAAAAAGATATTTTTATTATTATCTTTTAATAATACATCAATATCGTAATATTTTTTTGATAATGTAAATGATTTTCCACATTGTTTTTCATTTTTATCAGATTCCTCAGAATTTTCCCGTTTTATATCTTCTAATGTTTTTTCTAATTTTTCTTTTAAATTTATAGGTTGATTTAATTCTATTGAATTTAATGCCATCGCATTCATAAACACATTTCCATCATCTAATTTATATATTTTTGATAAATACTGAATAGTATCTTCATCTTTTAAGTTATAAATATTTGCATCTATATTTTTTAATTCATTTACTGTAACGTCATCAAACATATTAAATAATATTGATTTGTTATCATAATTTTTTCTATTTTTTAAATATTTATTATAATCGAATGTATATTGAACTAATTGTTTTTTATAATCTTCTATTTGTTGTTGAACATATTCTACAATATTCTGATAATCTTTGAAAACTATATCTTCTTTATTTATTAACAAAGGATATAAATGCTCAATAACTTTATCATAAGATACTCCATTTTTAATGTATCTTTTAATATAATTAAAAGCATCTTTATTAGTAGGAATAATATTTTTTAAAAACAACTCATGATCTTTTTTATTATCTCTATCTTCATATTTTATATCAGAATTATATAAATAATAATTAATTTTATTTAAATTAAAGTTATTTACATCATACTTTGAATCATTATTTAATGTAACTATATTTACATCAGTATTTTTATTTAGATAATTGAAATAACTAAAATTAGCTTGATTTAAATTTGCTTTACTACAAATATTAGTTGTGGGTAAATTAATATTAGAAAATCTATATATACTATATGGTAAAGTTAAATATCCTTTTATAGGAATTATTTGAGGAGATACCATTCTTTTTCTAAATGGAATTTTATTTTTATCATAAGGATCAACATGTAAACTATCTAATCCTAATGTGTATTTTTCAAAATTAAATCTATTTTTTTCAAGAGTATCGTATTTTATACCATATGAATAAAAATCATCTAAGTTATCTACTACAGATAAAATATTATTTTGAACTTCAGAATTAATAACTAAATTATTTTTATTTATTGATATTTTTTTAGAATCATTATCTATATTTCTGTTTATATATTCATACTTATTATTTTCAATAGAAATACTATTACTGTATCCTTCATCCAATACAGATATTATGTTATTAATATGTTCATATGAATTATTTAATTCTATAGATTCTATATTTTCTTCATTTATATCAAAAATTCTCTTAATTGGTTCACTAACAGGTAATATCCATTTTAAATTATGTTTATTGTCTTTTAATGATTCTACTAATGGTTTATGTTCTGTTGTTTTATAATTAATTTTAGATAATAATCCATTTTCATCAAATTTTGAAAATTTTAATCTTAATTCTTTAAATCTTTCAACCATTATATTTATATTATTAATTACTGAAGTAGTTCGTTCCGATGATGGTATAGTAGATAATAAATCATCTAATAAATCTGCTGTTTGTTCATCAACACTATACATTCTTTCATCTTCTGAAACTTCTACTACTTCACTTATTACTCCCGCCGATTCACCAAATACAATCTTATCTGCATCTATAATTATTTCTTGTAAATTATTAGTAGGCTGATCCTCAATAAATTTTTCGTCATCAAAACCATCATCTAATTCATCATCATCTAATTCATCTTTATCTAATTCATCTTCTATATTAATATCTTCGTCTTGATTAACTTCTGAAGTATCTTTTTCATTTTGTATTGATTTTGGAGGAATATATTCATTTATATTTTTAATAGGTAAATCTAATGGAATTCCTTTGTATTCAAAGTCAATATAAAATATTTCATTATCAGGAACACTCGTAATTTCAATTCTATCTTCTTCTAAATTAGTTATTTTTCCATTTATTATCATTGGAATTTCTCCACCAAATTCAATAGATATCCATTTATTTACATCTAAATCATTCTGTCTAGCATATCCTTTTTCAGTTGGAGTATATAAAATGTTTATTGATTCTATAGTTTCATCAATAGGAATACCATTTTTTAATGATATTTCATTTAATTCTAATGTTTCAGTTCTTAGTTTTATAATATTGTAGTCTAAATAGTATATTTCAAATATTTTATTATGTATATCTGAATTGGATGAAGCATTAATTTGTATAATTTGTCCTAATTCTAGAGATGGGCCATCTATCTGTTCATTTTTTTCCATTATACTTATAAATATAATAGAAATTATATTCTAATTTCTTATATCACTAATTAAATTGATTTATTAAAATAATATAAAAGTATCTGTATAATTGATATTAATAATGTTTAAGCTGTCAGATTACCTCGATTTCTCTAGAATTAATGATTCTGATTATATGAAAGATAAGAGTCTAAAATCCGTTAAAATTTCCAATTTGGTTCTTATTAAATACAATAAAATGAATTTGAATAAAGATAATTTTAATACATTGGGTCTTTTTAGGAGTGTTATTGTGGATACGGTTAGTAATAGGGTAGTGAGTTATTCACCACCGAAGTCAATCGACTATGATATTTTTAGTTCAAATAATAGTTTTGAAAGTCTTTCTAGTGTAGAAGAATATATTGAAGGGACTATGATTAATGTTTATTGGAATGAAAGAATTGGAGATTGGGATCTTTCAACTCGAAGTAATATTGGCGCTAGATGTCATTATAATGTAATGATTAAGGAAACATTTAGATATATGTTTTTGGATGTAATGAATAAAGTTGGACTAGAATTTGAAGATCTTAATAAGAATTATTCTTATAGTTTTATAATGCAACATCCTAAAAATCGTATTGTTACACCTATTAAAACTCATAAGTTGTATTTGTGTAATGTTTATAAGTTTGATGGATATGATGTATATAAGGTAAATGATAGCGAACTTAATGAAAATTTACTGTCATTTAAGATTGAAAATATGATGCAAAGTAGAAGAGATCTAAAACATATTTACGACACTAATAAATATGAAGATAATTATGAAAAGGTAGGAATTGTATTTAAAAACTCAAAAGGTCAAAGATGTAAAATAAGAAACGTAACATATGAATATGTTCGAAGACTTAAGGGAAATTCACCTAAACTTCAATATCAATATTATCATCTAAAGAAAGAAAATAAAATTCAAGAATATCTTAAATATTATCCTGAACAGAAAGATACATTTTCTCAGATGAGAGATGATCTATATGATTTTACAAAGAGGTTGTATGAACATTATATATCTTGTTATATCAAAAAGGAAAAGCCACTAAAAGAATTCCCATATCAATATAGGTCACATATGTTCGCCATTCATCAAATATATTTGAATACACTTAAAGAACAACATAAGTTCGTTAATAAGAGAGAAGTTATTAATTATGTAAATTCTCTAGAGCCTCCTAGGTTGATGTATTCAATGAATATTAATTTCAGAAAGCAACAAATTAATATCAGAACAAATCAAGAAAATAATGTGTTGAATGAAACATTTTAATAAAAAATATAAAATATAAAAAATAAAAAATAAAATATAAAAATAAAAAATAAAAAATAAAAATATAATAAAAAAAATTATATTTTTTAATTGATTTATAATAAATGTTATAAATTTATTATTAATCTAGAAATACTCTTTAAATTTAGTGAAAATACCAATTCCTATTTGACATACTGATCTAATAATTTCCATAATTTTTTCTCTATTAGCCAACATTTCCGAATATTTATCATTAAATGCAATTCTAATAAATGAATGATTATCGTGGGGATGTTTTTTTGCAAATCCAACATATGATAAGATTTCTTGTTGTCTATAATATTCATAATGTAATATATATTCCAAAATTTTACCAATAGTATAATCTTCATTATATAATTTTATATCAAATGAATTTTTCATAGCTACTGGAAAATCTATAATTTCATATGATTTATTTTCTTTTTCTGTTTCATTTTTAATAACATCTAATTTATTAATCAATATATCGCAGGCTAAATGAATTATTTCCATATTACTATAAACTCCTATAGATTCTAATGTAAAATCAAAACTATCCTTTTTATAGTATCTAAGAGCTTCTCCCAAAAACCAATTTTGTTTTTCAAATTCTATTTCTTCTTCATTTAGTTTACCCTCATTATTTAATTTTTCTTCTTCTAATTGCCATTTATCATTTTGTTCAACTTTATCTACTGTATTTTTATAACCACAACTACAAGCAACATTATACATTCCACTAACTCTAGCGGTAGATTTTGTTAAACTACAGTTTAGTTCTATTTCTTCACCTGGAATATTATCAGAGATCTTTGGTTTAAGTCTAGCAAATAATATATATGAATCGGTTAATTTATTTTTAGGAAATATCTGTTTAGTTTTCTCCTCAGACAAATATGTTTCTGTTTTGGTATCATAAATTTTAAAATCTTTAGTGGTAACATACATAAATGAATTTGTAGTATTATTTTTTTTAATTTGAACTTGCAAAGAGTCAACGGGTATAGATGTATCTTTAATATGAATAGGAACACATCCCAATCTTTGTTTTAAGATTTCATTATTAAATAATGAAGTATTTTTAGTAATATTTATAGAGTCTTTAGATAGAGTATCAAATACAATAACTGGAATGTCAGATAATATAGTTCGTCTTAATGCATTTATTACACTAACATTAATAGATTCAACAGTAAATTTCATTAATCCATTTTCTTCATTACTTGATATTACATTGGGAACAGGTATTTTAGATATAAATTTAGAAGCAGTTTCATTATTTTGTGTAGGTTTACTTTTTTTACGTATATTAACCTTTCTTTTTGTTTTAGTAGGAGTTATATTTTGAACAGTAGATTCATTAATTTTAGAAGATTCTGTTAAAGAAGCCATTATAATATATTAATAATATAAATTATTATATTAAAATCAATTTAAGTTATAATTAAATATTGAAAAACTTTATTAATTATAAATGAGCTCAATATTATATTATAGTAAAAATTGTCCACATAGTTCAAAAATTATATCAAAATTATCAAAAACAGATATAAAAAAAGAAATACATTTTGTTTGCATTGATAGAAGGATAAAAAGAGGAAATAAATTATATATTATATTGAATAATAACAAAGAAATATTATTACCTGAAACTATAACTAAAGTTCCATCATTATTATTATTATATCAAAGTTATAGAGTTTTAACTGGGGAAGAAATTATTAAATATTTTGAACCAAAAATAGCAGCAAATGTAGGTATAGCTACAAATAAAAATATGGAACCTATATCATTTTCAATGAATGAATTAGGATTTCAGATGTCAGATACATATTCATTTTTAGATCAAACTGATGAAGAATTATCAGCCAAAGGTAGTGGAGGATTAAGACAAATACATAGTTTTTCTACAATAAATAGTAATATTACTATAGAAACTCCTCCAGAAGATTACATACCCGATAAAGTTAGAGAAACAGATTTAGAAAAATTACAAAAAGAAAGAAATAAATTAATGAATAAAAAACAAATAAGGATTTAAAAATAAGGATTTAAAAATAAGGATTTAAAAATAAATATTAAAATAATATATTAATAAAATAATGGACAAAAGTAGTATATTAAAAGCTTTTAATAATCATATTATTGAAATGATTGATGATTTAATAACAATTTATCCAAAAAATTCAGAATTATTAACGACAAAATCATTTGTTGAAAGACTAAAAAAAGTAAATCCTAAGAGTATGATAAAATTATGGTATAGTAGTGTAGTAGTTAAATATAAAACACAAATAATGAATTCGGATGAAAAATTTTTTATGAAAAAAGATATAGATGAAAGCGAATTAGGAGAATATAATAATGATAAAGTAAAGACTTTCTTAAAAACTATGCAAAAAGAAATAGGAAAAGCAAGCGAAAATAATAAAAAGAAATGTTTTAAATATTTACAAAATTTAATAAAATTAAGTGAATTATATTTTAATTAATTATTTTAGATTAGTTTAATTTAAAAATAATTATTAATGTTATCTTATAATGTCAGTAGAAATTTCCCAAGAATTTAAAAATTTAATAAAAGATTTTATCAATGATATTTCCATAACATTTCCAGAATACAAAAATCAGTTAGAAACATATGATTTAGAAAATAATGAAGATTTACAGAAATTATTTGATTATTGTTCAAAAATATATCCAGAACGATTTTTTGATATTTTGTATAAAAATGAAGAAATGTTTAATGATCTATCAAGAAATACTATGTTTTTACCAAATATAGAATTTAAAGTAATTTGGAATGAAAATATAAGTAATAATACTAGACAAACAATATGGAAATATTTACAATTAATATTATTTTCTATTTCTAGTTCAATTAATGGATTAGATTCATTTGGAGATACTGCAAAATTGTTTGAAGCTATAAATGAAGAAGATTTTAAACAAAAATTAGAAGAAACCATTAATAGTATGTCAGATATGTTTGATTTTAGTAATAATGGAATGAATGATATATCTAATCTTAATCAAGAAGATTTACCTAATCCTGATGATATACATAATCATATTAATAAATTATTAGATGGTAAATTAGGAAGATTAGCAGCAGAAATAGCAGAAGAAACAGCAAAAGATTTAGATTTAGATTTATCTAATAATTCAAATGTAAATCAAGTATTTGAAAGTTTATTTAAGAATCCAGGAAAATTAATGAAAATGGTAAAAAATGTAGGTTCAAAATTAGATGAGAAACTTAAATCAGGTGAAATTAAAGAAAGTGAGATTATGAAAGAAGCATCAGAACTTATGTCAAAAATGAATAATATGGAAGGTATGAAAAATATGAATAAATTATTTACTCAGATGGGAATACCCGGTATGGGAGGAAAAAATAAAATTAATGTTAATGCTATGCAATCACAATTAAAACAAAATATGAAAAATTCAAAACAAAAAGAAAGAATGTTAAGGAAATTAGAGGAAAGGAGATTAGAAAGAGAATTAAAACAAGCACAAGAAAAATTAAGACAAGAATCTATGAGTAATTTAGAAAATAAAGAATTTACACATACAAAATATAAAAATAATGAAAATGAGGTTATTGAAAAAAGTAAAAGAAAAAGGAATAACAAAAATAAAAAAAAGAAAAAGAAAAAAGTCAAAAATAAAAAATAACTTAATACTATATACTAAATAATGGATAAATTTTGGTTATATGATCCTATGGTTTTGATTAAACAAGAAAGAATCAAAGAAATTTTACCACAAAGTCATTATACATTACAACGTAGATTAAATGCTATGACAAGAATGATTTTATTATTATCAGTTTTAGGATATTTTTTAACACGTTCTATAAAATTGTTAATAAGCAGCGCAATATCTTTAGTGATTATTGTAATTTTATATAAAAATGAATATGAAAAAGAATTAAATGAAAATTTAAATGAACAAGCACAATTAGAAGGCTTTGATAATAAAAATCCTGAATTAATAAACATTATTAAACAAAATTTTACTACTCCTACTAAAGAAAATCCTTTGATGAATGTTTTAGTTTCAGATATAGCTGAAAATCCCACACGTCCTCCAGCTGCACCTTCTTATAATGAAAATATTTCAAAAGATATTCAAGAAACTTCAAAGTCTGATTGTCAAGAAAGTAAATTATTTAAAAATTTAGGAGATAATTTAACTCATCAACATATGATGAGAAATTTTCATTCTATGCCTAATACTGAAGTATGTAATAATCAAAAGGGATTTAGAGAGTTCTGTTATGGATCAATGAAATCTTGTAAAGAAGGAAATATAGATCAATGTAGTAAAAATTTAAGAAAACTAGGAACTAATTTCTATTAAAATAATTTAAATAAATTTAATTAAATTATCTTATCTAAAATATATATAAGATGGCTAGTTCATATAATTTTACCTTTGATAATTTAAGTAGAATTGGAGATGATGTATGTGGTATATCTGAACGTGATATGCAAAATCAACAATTCGGAAGTTACACTACACAAAACTATTTCGAAAAATTCTGCGGTCTTAAACAGCCCGTCAACTTCGCTACTCAACAACCTAATGTTACTTTAGGAGGTGGATACGGAGTATCTGACTCATGCAAAATTAATAATGATAGTAATTTAAGAATTAAACAAACACAGACTAATCCTAAATGCAGAATAAGTTTAAGAGAAAGACCTTTTAAAACTGTCCCTTATTTAGGAAGAGGACCTCATAATCCTACTCTTGAAAGTAAATTAATGCAAGGAAAATTCATTGCAGATAAAAAGAGTTGTAAACAAGTTATGGAAAAATCCTTTAGAACTACTGATGTTGATTTAGTTCCTAGTTTAAAAGCAACCATTCAAAATCCATCTAATTTAGTTGAAGGAGTTGCTGTTAATGGATGGATCAGAGGAGGTTTACCATCCAGAGAAGTTACTAGAGATAATGACTATTTTAAAAGAAAAAATTAAATCATTTTTTCATATTAATACTTAAATATATACATATAATACTACATATCATATGTATAATACCGCTATAAATATTACTTATAATACTGTAGATGATCTATCTGGAGATACCATTTATAGAGAAGAATTATTAAAATCATTTAATTTAGATGTTACAAAATTTCATATATTAATAGATCACCAAGAAAAATTATATGATATTATCAAAGATTATTCCTTATTTAAAACTATAATGATTAATGCTAAAAAACAACTTCAAAAAAAAATACCTTTAGATTTACCTGAAAGAACTGTATTCACTTTTTTATTTTCATATGATTATTTTTATGCATTACATCCTTTTTTAAAAGAATTTCTTAAAAATAAAGAAGTAAGTATTGATACTTTTAATTTATTAAATAATTTACTAAAAAATAATATATAAAATTAATATAAATATGGCTTCAACTCAATTAAAAAATTCTAAAGGTATGTTTAAATTACAACAAAATTTAAATAATGAACATTTAAACTATAATAAATATAAACATCAGTCTATTCCTATTAATTCACATTTCCCAAATTTAGGAATAAATCAGGGAAACATGAAAGCCGGCTTTCATAATAATATTTTATCTAATAATCCTTGCGATATCGAAAGTTCTTTGTTTGGTATTAGTAGCACTAACTTAGTTCAACCTTCATTTAATCCTACTCCTAGTTTAAATACATTAAATAATAAATCTTTCTTTGAATTACCCAATGCATTTTTACCTAACCCATTGATCATAGAAAATAATCAAAGACCCAAAGGTCCGTATTCGTCATAATATTTTATATATATTAATTTAAATATATAAAATGTCAAACCCTTTAAATAATTTAGAAAATCAAGGAGAAAATTATGTAAATATATCGGGGTCTGTCCCAGCATTAGATTTATTAGCTAGATATGCTACCGTTCAATATAAATCAGATACTACTAATTTTACTTTAAATAATTTAAATAATTCTATTGATAACGTTTTAGATAGCCATTTTTTTGGAAATGTAGACGCTTCTTTAAATACTTTAAGAGACATTGCTAATTTATTAGAATCATCACACGTATTTAATAAAAGTTTATTTTATAATGAAAATAGACAAGTTGCTGTTGGAGATATATCTCACAATGCATCTGTAATTTTAGATATTAGTGGAACTGACGCTATTACATTGCCTATTGGAACTACGGCACAAAGACCAGCTTCTTCCAACTTAGCTACAGGTCAAATTAGATATAATACTACATTAAATGTTTTTGAAGGTTATAATGGTAATAATTGGGAAGTATTAAATAAAAATAGTATAAATGATTTAAGTGATGTAAGTTTTAATTCATTAGCATTATCTAATAATAATGCGTTATTATGGAATTCTACTAATAATAGATGGGAATCAGGAACTATATCAGTTTCAGGAGGATCTTCTGGAGGCACTTCTACTAATATAAATGAAAATACTGACGTTTCATTAAATAATTTAAAAGTTCACGGGGATTTATGTGGTAATGATGTAAGTTTTAATCAATTAGAATTTAATAGTGTAGTTATGAATGGTCATATAATTCCTAGTGTTAATGCACAATATGATTTAGGCAATGCTGAATATAAGATACGGCATTTATTTTTAAGTGACAATTCTTTATGGATTGGAGATAGTCATAAAATTTCAATTAGAAGTGGAAAAATGAAACTTAGAAAAAGAAAACATAATCAAGCACCTAAATCATTTAGAGATCATAATGATTATACTGAAGCTAGAGCATTAGAAATAGCCGGGAATCCAGCGTCAATAGCCAATTTAACTTTAAATCATTGGAAAACATATGCAAAAGAATTAAATATTTCAATAAATACTGTCAATGATTTATTTGATGCAGCTGAAGATTTTGATGATGAAAATGATACTATTTCAATTTCTAGTATATCTGGATTACAGTCTGAGTTAAATTTAAAAGCACCGATTAATAATCCATCATTTACTGGAATACCTACTGCTCCAACTGCAACTCCTAATACAGATACTACACAAATTGCTACTACTGCTTATGTTCAAAAGGAATTGGAAGATTTAATAGATGGTGCGCCAGATGCATTAGATACATTAAAAGAAATTACTGAAGCATTAGGTAATGAAAATGAATTTAGTCCTGCTAATACTATAATAAATCAGATATCAAAACTAGATGTTAGTTTAAATGATTTATCCCAAAATTATTATACTAATATAGATTTAAAAGCACCTATTAATGATCCTAATTTTACAGGGAAAGTTGGTATTGGAATGAATAATCCATCTTATCAATTAGATATATATGGAGGATCTATAGTAGAATATCCTTTACGAATTAGAAATGATATAGGAGGTGGAGTTATAGGTAGTATAAATACATCATACTTTGATTTTATGACTAATAGACCAAAATTCTTTTTCAGTAAACCTATTTATGTTAATGGATCATTTTATAGATATGGAAATAATCCACTAGATATTGGGATAAACGGAACATCTTATTTACATATAGATACAAGTGGTAACGTTGGAATTGGAACTACTAGTCCAATAAGTAAATTACATGTTAATGGTGATTTAAAAATTAATGGCGATATATCAGGAAATGATGCTAGCTTTAATAATGTTGAAGCGAATGGGGATATTAGCTGTAGTTCTCTTAAGGTTGGAGGTGTTTCTATTACTCAAAATGGAGGTATTTCTAGCGTAAATAACAAAGGACAAACATTTTTTGATTTATTAACACAACAGCCTGCTCAATTTACTAAAAATGGAGACCCTATAGAAACAGCAGCATCTATAGATATAAATTGGCATTATGATGACATATTAGCTAATCAGACTGCTAATATACTAGCTAAATTATCTTTTCAATCATTAGAAAAAAATAAATCATTACCTTTTATTAATGAAATAAGAATAGATATTTCTGGAAATGTAGATTCACCTCTTAGTGGTTCAAATACATGGATTAATTTACACACTTTTTCTTTATCTAATACAGATGATTATAATGTCTCTAATTTTAAAACATATAAAATAAATAAAACTTCATCAGAAAATGCAAATGATACGAATATATTAAATATTTTAAGTAAACTGGAATTCTTTGATTTAAGAATATATGGTGTAAATTATGCTGAAAATCATCCTACTGTAGAAAATAGAGCTTTGCTTTTTGAAAATATTCAATTTCAAGAACCACTCGTTCCACCTGCGCCAAGATTTCAATCAGAAAATAATATATCTTCTAATGATACCCTTATTATTAATTATGATGTTTCTGCGACAGAAATAGGAAGACCTAATTCTTTAGCAAACATAATTTCTGCTATAACCGAATATAGTGAAAATGAAACAAATAGTAGTTCAATTTACTCATTAGATACTACTACATTAACTGATACAGAATCTAAAAATAATATTGGAAAAAATACTAATTTTACATTAACTCTTAATAGTCTTAGAGCAGGAACAAAATATAATTATGAGGTCAAGGCAAAAAATAATATTAAAGATGAATTTTCGGCTTTTTCAGATCAAAGGGTATCTAATATGTTAAGATTGCCTGATGATAACTCTGTATCTACTAGTGTTCTTTTAACAAAAACCAATAATGTCTATGTCACAACACCTACAAACACAGCTAATCTATCTAATGATTTTGTGACATATATTAATACTGCAGTAAGTACATATAAATATGAACCTACCATAGAAACAGACCAAATCATTCAAATAACTAAACCATATAGTTCAACACAACAATCAACTTCAATAGGATATGGAAAATGGGTTGATAATAGTGAAAATCTTGTAAATTTAAAATGTTCTATTGATGGAACATTAAAACAAACAATTACTTTTAATGGGTTTAATACAGCGTCTTCAAATAATGGAACAGCAACACGAACAAATCAAAATTCAAATACATTTAATTATTTTGATTCTCCATCTCAAACTGATATTTATACTGACGATTCTAGAAAAGGATTTAGATTAAAAGGAACATTTTCATTAAACCAAATTACTAGTACAAACGCAGTATCTGCTATAGGTACTGCGCAATCTACACCACATACCATTAAATATGAATACAATCGTTATTCAGATGTAGGGGGGACAAGTTCTAGTGCTACTCATAATGTATATATTGATACATTATCTGCTGACCCATCTGCGGAAACACAAACAAACACAGCCACTGTGAAAAGTGTTATATGGACTATGGGAATACCAAGTGTAAAAACGATGGATATTGATTTTGTTAGAAAATATATTAATATTAATTCAGATAATATGTATATTCCGGGAAATCGTATAATAGCTAAGATAAAGGATATAGGTAAAGTAAATAAATCTTCAGATAAAAATATAACATTAGCACGTGACGTGGATTCTGGAAGTAATAATAAAATAATTAATGATAGTGGAACTTATGAATATACTGAGGAAGAAATGAAAATAGCTACTTCTAGTTATTATCATGGAGCATATTATGACGAAGCAGTAGGAATAGGTGCTGAGAATGGAACAACTCTTACTGTTCAAGAGACCATTTATTCATTAAAAGCATCCGTAAATTCTAATAGCACATTATCTGTAGATCACTATTTTGATAAAAATAATTATAATTCTACAGGAGGATCGAATATAAGTAGAAAATGTAGTTATACAGATATATATGAAATCACAAATTCAACTGAATTAGCAAAATTCAGCAGTAATATAGGAGGAATAGGAACTACTCAATATACAACAACAAATACTGATTCTGGTCATCAAAAAATACCTAAAGATTGGACATTACTATTTATAAGCGGACAATTTAGGACAAATACTCCAGTGACATATCCAAATGTAAATAACTATGAATGGAATAGTATAGTTACAACGGGTAGTCAATATTCAGCAGGAACTATTGCTTATGCTAAAGATGGAACTATTGATGGAGCTGGTAATAAATTTAAATGGATTGTATTTAAATTTAATGGAACATCAGATATAACTACGTTTAGTACTAATGAAGGAGATGTTAATTATCTAAATGTATATCAAAAATTATATAATAAAGGATTTACTTCAACTGTTTTAGAAAAAATAAAACCAAATCCATAT
>Ga0163109_10001947_pt1 | contig 16252 bp, 13 predicted proteins | sample CRUFie1St13metaG_FD_108704 | JGI IMG/M metagenome (GOLD analysis project Ga0163109, IMG submission 108704) | Marine microbial communities from the Costa Rica Dome - CRUD Field 142mm St13 metaG | ecosystem: Environmental > Aquatic > Marine > Oceanic > Photic zone | place: Costa Rica: the Eastern... | reverse complement strand
TCATCTTCTCCAAGATAATCTCCGCTTTGTACTTCTATCAAAATTAATGGTACATTCCCCTTATTTGACAAACGATGTTTAGCATTTTTTGGTATGTAAGTACTTTCATTTTTTTTCAAAATAAACTTTTTCTCATCAATTTCGACAAAAGCCTCTCCATTTACTACTACCCAATGTTCTGATCTATGCTTATGTAATTGCAGGGATAATGATGCCCCAACCTTAACTTCTATTTTCTTTACTTGCCAATTATCACCTTGAGAAATACTTAAAAAACCACCCCAAGGTCTAAATATTTCTTTGTGGGATGTACCTTCATCAAAATTTCTAGTTTTCAATTCCTTAATGACATTCTTCACTTCTTGATCTTTTCCCTTATCTGCAATTAGGACAGCGTCACTTGTTTCGATAACAATAAGATTTCTAATACCTAAACCAACTATTAATCTACTTGAACTTCTTACATAGCAACCTTTTCCATCCTGAATCAAAGTTTGGCCTAGAGAAACATTATTAGCTTCATCTTTTTTTTCTATTTCCCAGATTGATCTCCAACTACCTATATCGCTCCAACCTACATCTAAAGGAATTACAACTGATGATTTAGTTTTTTCCATAACTGCAACATCAATTGATATGTTTGGACACTTAGTAAAGTTATTTCCTTCCAATCTTAAGAAAGCCAAATCATTCTTGCTGTTGACTAATGATTTCTTACATAAGTCAAGCAAAGTAGGATTGAACTTTTGAATTTCTTCAATTATTATTTTTGCCTTAAAGAGAAACATTCCACTATTCCAAAGAAATCTTTTTTGAGATATAAATTTTAAGGCTTTATCTTTATTGGGCTTTTCTAAAAAACTTTTAATTGGTATAGACTCTAAAACTTCAGTTTTAAATTGATTTTCAATTTCTATATATCCATAACCAGTTTCAGGATGTGTTGGCACAACTCCAAAAGTTACCAAAAGATCATTTTCTGCAGACTTTTTTGCAACATCAATAGCTTCTAAAAATTTATCTTCATTCTTAATTTCATGATCGGCAGCTAATACCAAAAGAATATCTTCATCATTATCAATTTGTAATGCCGCAATCGCTATGGCAGGAGCAGTATTTCTCCCACACGGTTCTAATATTATTTCTTCAGGAATTACGCCTATTTGATCAAGTTGATCTAGGACAATAAAACGATGCTCTTCATTACAAATTAATATCGGCTTGGAAATTTTCTTTATAGAAAGAATTCTTTTTAATGTTTTTTGAAGTAATGAGTATTTTGAATCTTTAGTTATTGATAGATATTGCTTAGGGAAGCTCTCTCTAGAAAGAGGCCAGAGTCTTGAACCACTTCCGCCACACATAATTACTGGAACAATATTACTACTCATTTTTTTTTACACACTATCTTTAATTTAACTATAAAATTTATTAATTAAAAACTTCATTTAATCAAAATAAAATACTTTATTAAGTTTATCTAAATGTAAAAAAATATTTTTGGCCTGAAATTTTTTTTAGTCTCCTTATTTTGAGATAAATAATATATTTTTACAACTTATCTAAAAAGATAAATTATTGTATTATTTATAAAATAAAATTTTATCTTTGTACTTTACATGAAAACTTCTGAAATTGAAAAAATTTACGATAATTGGTACGGAGATGCAAAGAAAAGTAAATTTGAAAAAATTCAATCAAAATGGAGAAATTTAGCTGCATTTTATAAAGCAAAAAATATCGCAAAATATTTTGAACCGAATCAATCCGATAAAATATTAGATATTGGAGGAGGCACCGGTGAGGTTTCTGATCAATTACATAAAAAATTTGCTTTTCCGAAAACAAAATTAGTTGAAATTTCAAAAGATGCAGTGACCTATGCAAAAAATAAACAAGGTATAAAAAAAGCCATAGAATTTGATGGGTATCATATTCCACTACCTGATAGGTCTATAGACTTTGGGTTTTCCACACATGTCTTGGAACATGTCCCAAATCCAAGAAAATTTCTTCAGGAACTCCATAGAGTCTGTAAAAAAGTATTTATTGAAATTCCTATAGATTATTCAGAAAATATACCAACGATTCATCTTCTTTCTTATGGACATGTGAATGTTTTTTCCCCATCAATTGCAAGATTTTTAATTGAATCAGAGGGATTTAATATTGAGAAGGAGTTCCCATCAAATAATCAAAGAAGATTTAATATGAGATATTTTAATCATTTTTATAATATGAATAATCCAAAAAATCTTTTTTCAAAAAGTCTATTTTTAATTAAGTATTTAGCTTCAATATTAAAAAGATTTATTATCAAAACCCAGCCAAGTGAATATTGTTTTATTTGTGAACCGAATGATTCTTTTGAAATAGTCTCATTGGTAGAAACTCAAAAAAGATTAAATAGTTAAAAAGTGAAAGATTCAAATATGCAAAAAATCAAAATATCAGCCTCTGCTTATATTATTCATAACAATGATCCAAAAAGAGAAAATAATAGGAGGTTCATATCAAATTTTCTTGAAAAATACTCTATTAATATAAATAACACTTTTAATCAAAAAGATATAACTTCAAGAAAAAATATTCTCAAATTAAAGCTTGAAATTATAAATACAAAAATTTTCTACTCTTTTTATCATTACCTCTACACTATCAATACTTTTCCTAGAAATAAAATTAATCTTTTTTTTAAAAAGATTTTGGAGATAATAATTTTTATATTCAAAACAATTTTTTCCAAAGGTGAAATTACATTAAAAAATTGGAAAGACTATAAAATAAGCAGTATTGTTACTTCAAAACATATAAATTCTTGGCAAAAATTTCTTAGAGAAGATAAAGATTTTTTAATAGTTTGTGAAGATGATATGGAATGTTTAGATAGAAGTCATCACTCATTCAAGTTATTACTATCAGAAATATATAAAGTAAGAAATACTTATGAAAATATTTTCATTGACCTCGCTGGGGGGTTCGAACCATCTAAAGTCTTGCCATTAAATAAATCAAAAGTTGTAAAACCTTTTGATTATTTATTTAAAGGAATTTACACTAACACTGCATGCTCCTATTTAGTAAATAAATCTCTAATAAAGGATTGGTTGGAAATTTTAGAAAAAAGAGAATTAATAAGGCATTTACCAATAGACAGTTTAATTAATGAACTAGGAAGATCTTCAAAAATTAAAGCTACATCTGCTCATAATGAAATTCCAATTTTCAGGCATGGCTCTTTTCACCAAAATTTCAAATCATTTCAAGACGAAAAATATAAAAATTTATAAAATCAATTTACTTGAGGTTTATAATTATTAAGATCTATTAAATTGAGCTAAAAGTTAAATATTGTTTATTACAAAATTTACCTTAAGGTAAAAAATAATAACAAAATATTTAAGGATTTTTTCAGGAGTTTTAGAAATGCTTGGAAAGAAATTATTTGGCAAAGATATTTTTCCAAGGCAATGGTTCCCTTATGGTTCACAAATTGGATTGGAACAAGAAGCAATAAAATTTGAGCATTCATTATCATTACATAAATTTAATGAATGCTTTAAAATAATAAAAAAAAATAAAGACAAAAATAAAAGATATTGGAGTCGGTTACTTAAAAGAACAAAACATATTTATCAGAGAGTAGAAGAATATAAGTTAACAGGGAAGAAAAGACCTATATATTTACATTGGCAAAACTTCTGGAGTGATATGAACACTGAAGATTGTCAAATTCTTGATTTTTTTAAGCAATCTTATCCTGAAATTCAATTTCATTTATCATCATCACCCAAGCAAGCAGATGTCATAATTAGTTCTTGTTATGGGAGAGAAAAATTTCAAAAAAAATTTGATCATTGTCTAAGAATCCTTTTCTTAGGAGAAAATGTTAGACCTCAATTCGACAATTACGACTTCAGTTTAACGTCAGATTTGAACACCTACAGAGGAAGGAACATCTATCTACCACTCTGGTTATTTGAAGTAGATTTATTTGGAAGAAATTATAATTACCAAGATAGAAGAATAAATAAAATTGAATTATTTACAAAGAAGAAAACGATAGATTTCTCAATAAGGAAGAGTTCTATTGTTTATGTTGGAAATAATTGCGAACCATTTAGAGAATCTATAATTCGAAGTATTGTTGATGAGGTAAATTTAATTGAGACTTATGGTTCACACTCAAAGCCTATTGAAAATAAGATCGAATTATTAAAAAAATATAAGGCAACTTTAGCATTGGAAAACTCTTATTATCCAGGATATATAACTGAAAAAGGTATACAGGCTTATTTGGGAGGGACGAAGACCTTTTATTGGGGTTGTTTAAAAAATTCACCATTCGAAGGGCATCCATTATTTTTTAATTTAGAAACCACACAAACGAGTGATGAAATTATTAATCAAATTAAAAATGTTATTAATGAAAATAAAACCTTAGAAATACCACCTCTTTTTACAGATGATTATATTACAAATATAAAATCAAAATTACTTTTGCGAATTAGAAATATTTTTTCTCAATTCCTTGTTTAAAATTTTCTTTAATTGATTTTTTTATGCCAATTATGAGCAGATCTGATTATTGTTTTAAGATCTGAATATTGAGGAATCCATTTTAATTCCTCTCTTGCTTTTTCTGCTGATGCTATAAGGATTGGAACATCTCCATCCCTTCTTTCAAAAGTTTTAACATTAATTTTTTCTGAAATAGTTAATTCAACCTCACTTATTATTTCTTTAACAGAATAACCCCTTCCTGTACCTAGGTTATAAATATGCTTACCACCATCTTTAAGAATCTTGTTGAGACCTTTCACATGAGCTTCAGCTATATCCACAACATGTACGTAATCGCGAATACAAGTTCCATCAGGAGTTCGATAGTCATCTCCAAAAATTTTAAAAATAGCTTCTTTATTATTTGAAGCATCAAAAAGAAGAGGTATTATATGAGTCTCAGAAGCTCGTTTTTCGCCCATCAAACCATCTAAATTTGCCCCTGCAGCATTAAAGTATCTGAAGATTACTGATGGAATTTTATACGCTTTCCAAAAGTCATCGATGATGTATTCAAACATTAATTTACTTCTTCCATATGCATTGAAGGGAAATTGTGGATCCTCTTCTTTGATTGGAAGTTTGAATGGAATACCATATGTTGCACAAGAACTAGAGAATAAAAATGGGATTTTGGAACTCTTTTTATTCATCCTCCTTTTTTGCTCTTTTAAAATTGATTTCAATAAAGTCAAAGATTCAGATAAATTATTTTCATAATACTTTTTCGGATCTTTTACGCTTTCTTCGGAGGAGGTAAAACCAGCGAAGTGCATGACTGCTTCGATTCTCTCCCCAAGGCAAAGAGGATGAGAACCATCAAGAATTGATTCAATCAAATTTTCATTCCCAATTTCCCCAATAATTATTGGTACTTTAAGAATATTTTTAACCAAATCAAGATTTCCAGAAACCAAGTTATCAATAATCACAACCTGATAATTGCTTTTTAAAAGAGACTGAACTACGTGGCTACCTATATATCCAGCTCCTCCTGTAACTAATACTTTAACCATTTATATGAGCTTATTGATAAATAATCTAATCATAATATTTTTTATACCAATCAATAAATTTCTCAATACCTTCCTCTATGTTTGTTTTTGGGGCAAAATTTGCCCAATTTGAAATTTTATCAATATCAGCATATGTTGAGACCAAATCACCCGGTTGAAGAGACTTAAGATTTTTTATTGCTTCTTTGCCAAGATTCTTTTCAATTAAAGAAATAAAGTAATTTAGAGATATTGGTTTATTATTGCCAACATTAAAAATTTGATGAGGAGGTGATCCTATACTTAGTTCATTTTGATTATCTTTTCCCTTAGCAGGCGAGGGAATTTTTTTGCAACAATTATTTAAAATCATTATTACGTCATCTATATATGTAAAGTCTCTGCTCATTTCTCCGAAATTAAAAACATCTATGGGTTTGTTTTCATTAATTAATTTTGCAAATAACATTGGTGCCATATCGGGTCTGCCCCAAGGGCCATAAACAGTGAAGAATCTTAAGCCAGTACATGGCAAGCCATAAAGATGGCTATATGAATATGCCATTAATTCATTAGATTTCTTAGTCGCAGCATATAAGCTTAAAGGAGTATCAACAATTTGGTTTTCACAGAAGGGTAATTCTCGATTACTGCCATAAACAGAGCTGCTAGACGCATAGATTAAATGTTTAACTTTAAATGTTCTACAACATTCTAAAATGTTAGAAAATCCGACAATATTACTTTGTATATATGCTTCTGGATTAACTAATGAATATCTAACACCCGCTTGGGCAGCTAAATTAACAACAGTATCTGGATTATATTTTTTAAAAATCTCTTTAATATCATCAAGCTTTTTTAAATCTTTTTCAAGGAATATAAAGCTTCCTTTTTTTGAATCTGCTTTATTGACAAATTTAAGTCGGTCTCTTTTTAATGATTGATCATAATAATCATTAACGTTATCGATTCCTACTACAAAATTTCCTTCTTCTAATAATTTTTTACCCAAAAATGAACCTATAAAACCGGCTATGCCTGTAATTAATACTTTCTGATTTTCTTGGATCATCAAAATTTCTTGGATAATTTATCATATCAATTATTACTTTAAAAAAGTTACTTAAATATATATTTTATTTTAGGGTAAACATAAAAATTAAAAGAAACTCAATAAAAAAGTAAGCCTTAAAACTTATATTCTTTAACTTCTCTTAAAACCATTTCTATCCCTTTATCCAAATCAATAGATGGACTCCAACCTAATGATTTTATTTGTGAGACGTCCAATTGTTTTTTAGGAGTACCATCTGGCTTAGTGGTGTCCCATAATATTTCACCACGAAAACCTGTTTTTTCACTTATTAGATTTGCAAGATCCTTAATAGAAATATCTTTACCCGTTCCTATGTTGAGATGGTAAAGAGTATTACCATTAATATCTTTAGGGGCATTTAAAGATTTTGGATCCCAATACCTTAATAAATACACAACTGCAGAAGCCAAATCATCAACATGTAAAAACTCTCTCAAAGAACTACCCGATCCCCAGCACGTGACATTAGTTGATTTGTTTTTGGAAGCCTCCGTAAACCTCCTTATAAAGGAAGCCATGACATGACTACTATTTTTATCATAATTATCTCCAGGTCCATATAAGTTTGTAGGCATTACTGAAATTGCATCAAAGCCATATTGTTCACTTAAAGCTCGGCATAATTTTATACCTGCAATTTTAGCAATCGCATAAGCGTAATTAGTTTGTTCTAATTCACCAGTTAATAAATATTCTTCTTTTATAGGCTGGGGAGAAAATTTTGGGTAGATACAGCTACTACCCAAAAACATTAATCTTTTTACATTATTCTCCCAAGCGGCTTCAATTATGTTTGTTTGAATTTTAATATTTTGAAGTAAAAAGTCTGCTGGAAATTTCGAATTAGCAAGAATTCCGCCTACTTTTGCAGCCGCCAAGATAACAATTGTAGGTTTATTTTTCTTAAACCAGCATTTTACAGATTCAAAATCAAGCAAATCTAATTCTTGTCTATTTGGGACTAAAAAACAGCCATCATTATCTTCTAAACCATATCCCTCTAAAGACAACTTTCTAAATATAGCGCTGCCAGCCATTCCAGTAGAACCAGCAATAAATATCCTTTCATTAAGTTCTAACTTCATTTTGATTTAATCTAAATATTTAAACTTGGTGGAGATTCCATAGAATCGAAAACATCAAAACCATTTTCTCTTAGATAAAGCTCTCTTTCAGCTCCCTTCATATCATTAGCAACCATTTCAGATATGAGTTCTTCCAATGAAGTTGTCGGACTCCATTTTAGTTTTTCAAAAGCCTTTTTCGGATTTCCCAATAATTGCTCTACTTCTGCAGGACGAAAATATCTTTTATCTACTCTAATTACAATTTTTCCATTATCTGATCTTCTACCAATTTCATTTATACCTTCTCCCTCCCAGGAAATAGCAGGTTTGTTCTTATTTTTACACCACCCTAATTTATAAGCGCAAATCTCTATAAATCTTCTGACAGTTTCTGTTCTACCTGTTGCAATGACAAAGTCTTCAGCTTCTTTTTGCTGCAACATTAACCACTGCATAGCAACATAATCCTTTGCATGACCCCAATCTCTTTTTGAATCTAAATTTCCTAAATATAAACAATCCTGAAGCCCAACATTAATTCGCGAAAGCGCCCGTGTAATTTTTCTAGTTACAAATGTTTCTCCTCTTCTAGGACTTTCATGATTAAATAAAATTCCATTACATGCAAATATACCGTATGATTCACGATAATTAACTGTTATCCAGTAGGCATAAAGTTTAGCTACCCCATATGGACTTCTTGGATAAAATGGGGTTGTTTCACTTTGAGGTATTTCTTGAACTTTTCCATATAATTCACTCGTACTGGCTTGATATATTTTTGTTTTATTTATTAACCCAAGGGTTCTTACAGCTTCCAGAATTCTTAATGTACCTAATGCATCACTATTAGCTGTATATTCTGGACTTTCAAAACTTACTGCAACATGACTTTGTGCACCAAGGTTATATATCTCATCAGGTTGAATTTTTTGAATAATATTTATTAAGTTTGTACTGTCAGTTAAATCACCATAATGAAGTATGAAATTTGGATCCTGTTCATGGGGATCTTGATATAGATGATCTATTCTTGAAGTATTAAAGCTACTTGACCTTCTTTTTATCCCATGGACTTCATAACCTTTTTCTAAAAGGAATTCACTTAGATAGCTCCCATCTTGGCCTGTAACTCCAGTAATGAGAGCAATCTTTTTGTACATTAAATAAAATACTATTATTAGTTTCTACATTGTGAAACCTTCAAATGTCAAATATGTCTTAATTGAGCGTTGAAATTACAACTTTGAGCTTAATAATTCTCTAAAGTAATCAATTGTCTTATCCAAGCCCTCATTCAACTCGATTTTGGGGTTCCAATTTAGCTTTTCTCTCGCCTTATCAATTACTGGCCTTCTTTGGGTGGGATCATCTTCTGGAAGGGGTTTATAAACGAGATTTAAGTTTCTGTCTATTTTATTAGTTATGAGTTTTGCTAACTCCATTATTGTAAATTCATTTGGATTACCAATATTTATTGGCCCAGACTCGCTTGAGTGCATCAAAAGCATCATTCCGTCTATGAGGTCATCAACGTAGCAGAATGATCTTGTTTGCGAACCATCTCCATATATTGTTAATTCATTACCAAGTAATCCTTGACAAATAAAATTGCTTACTACCCTCCCGTCATCTGGCAACATCCTTGGACCATATGTATTAAAGATCCTCATTATCTTGATATCAACATTATGCATACGCTGGTAATCGAAACATAGTGTTTCAGCTATTCTTTTCCCTTCGTCGTAACAGCTTCTAATTCCAATAGGATTTACACAACCTCTATAATCTTCCGGTTGTGGATGTATTTCAGGATCTCCGTAAACTTCACTTGTACTTGCCACTAAAATTTTTGCCCCAACCCTTCTGGCAAGGCCAAGCATATTATATGTACCCAAAAAACTTGTTTTTGCAGTCTTTATTGGATTACTTTGATAATGAACTGGCGAAGCAGGACATGCGAGATGCCAAATTTTATCAACTTCTAATTGAATATGATTAGTTACATCATGTCTCAATAATTCAAAATTATGATTTCCAAGCCATTTTGAAATATTTTTTTTTCTACCTGTAAAATAATTATCAAGACAAATTACTTCTTCACCTTGATCAATTAATTTATCTATCAAATGGGACCCTAAAAAGCCTGCACCACCAGTAACAAGATTTCTCATATCATTTAATATTTAGGCGTACTACCATAAATCTTACATGTTAACAGATTAAAGTTTTAAAATACTCGTCCATATTCATTAACAGATGAAATTTCTAAAAATTTTGTAGTTGTGCAAACTTAGTTGTACATAAAATCTATTAAGTAAAAATATTGAGTATTTAAATTATGAAGTATAATTTTTTAATAAAGTTGATATAGTTCAGGCCAAAAGTGACCGAGGATTTTAAAGTAAATAAAATATGTTGCATTGGAGCAGGATATGTTGGGGGACCCACAATGGCTGTAATTGCAAGTAATTGCCCAGACATTCAAGTCACTGTTGTAGACATAGATGAAAAAAGAATTTCAGCATGGAATGATAATGACCTTAAAAATTTGCCAGTATTCGAACCTGGATTAGATGAAATTGTAAAGAGATGTAGAGGAATAAACCTTCATTTCTCGATAGATATTGATAATGCCATTGCAAATTCTGACATGATTTTTTTATCAGTGAATACTCCAACAAAAGAAACAGGTATTGGAGCTGGGCAAGCTAGTGATTTAAAGTGGATTGAGATTTCTGCAAGAAGAGTTGCGAAGAATGCACAAGGTAAAACAATAGTTGTCGAAAAAAGCACTCTTCCTGTAAAGACCGCTGAGACAATTAAAAAAATATTAGATTCATCTAAAAATGATCAGTTTTCCAACAAAAAAGAATTTTTTGTCTTATCTAATCCTGAATTTTTAGCGGAAGGGACTGCTATTAATGACCTTCAGAATCCAGATAGAGTTCTTATAGGTGGTGATAGCCAATCAGCTATAAACGCTTTAGAAAAAATATATCTTAATTGGATAAATAAGGGAAAAGTTATTAAAACAAACCTTTGGAGTTCTGAATTATCTAAATTAACAGCGAATGCTTTTTTAGCTCAAAGAATTAGTTCTATAAATTCTATTTCAGCATTATGCGAGAGTACTGGAGCTGATATCAAAGAAGTGTCAAAGGCAATTGGAATGGATTCAAGAATTGGGTCACATTTTCTAAATTCAGGACCAGGTTTTGGTGGAAGTTGCTTTAAAAAAGATATTTTAAATTTGGTCTATTTATGTAATCATTATGGCTTGGATGAAGTTGGCAATTATTGGGAAAAAGTTTTAGATATAAATTCATGGCAGCAGAAAAGGATTTCAAAAGTTATCACAGAAAAATTATTTGGGAATCTTTTTAACAAAAAAATTTCTATATTAGGTTTTGCATTTAAAGCAAATACGAACGATACTAGAGAATCTCCAGCGATTAAAATATGCAAAGACCTTTTAGAAGAGGGGGCAAAGCTTTCAATATATGACCCCAAGGTGGAGCATAATCAAATCATTAAAGATCTGATTAATGTTGGAGCTGTTACAACAAAGGTTGATTGTGAGGTAAATTTAGAGCAGTCCATCATTAATTCTGATGCAGTTGTAATCCTTACAGAGTGGGAAGAATTTAAAAAATTAGATTGGGCAAAGATATCAAAAATCATGAGGAAACCATCTTGGATTTTTGATACAAGAAATATGGTTAAAAATAACCTTGAAAGTTTTGGACTAAACTATTGGGGTCTTGGGAAAAAATAGAGTAATAAGTAAAAATATTTTATGTTTAAAACTCCTATTCTTTTAATTTCGTGGCAAAGACCAGATAAGACTTTAATGGTTTTAAAAAAAATACAACAAGTAAAACCATTAAAAATTTATTTAGCTTGTGATGGTGTTAACCTGAAGGATAAAGGTAATAGAAAAAAAGTTGAAAAAACAAGAGAAATTTTAAACAATTTTATAAATTGGGAATGTGAAATAAAAAAACTATATAGCGATAAAAATTTAGGATGTAAAAAAGGAGTTAGTAAAGCGATTTCATGGTTTTTTTCAAATGAAGAAGAAGGTATCATTCTTGAAGACGATTGCATTCCGCACGTTGATTTCTTCCATTTTTCATCACTCTTGCTAGAAAAATATAGGAATGATACAAGAATATGGTCAATATCAGCACATAATCAACAAGAAGGTATAAAAAATGGAATAGGATCCTATTACTTCAGTAGATACAGTCACTGTTGGGGATGGGCAACCTGGAGAAGATGTTGGAAAGAATATGATAATGACATAAAAAAATGGCCTGAAATAAAAAAAAATAAAATATTAAGCAATGTTTTTGACAACAAAAGACAATATAAATATTGGGAAAAAATATTTGATAATATTTACTATAAATCAGAGCCTAATACTTGGGATTACCAGTGGAGTTATATATGTTTCCTTAATTCGGGCTTAACAATTATCCCAAATATAAATTTAATAAATAATATAGGTTTTGATAATGAAGCAACCCATACAGTTAAAGGACAACCTAAAACAAATAACTTAGAGTTAAAAATGAAAAAGAGTGGTATATTCCCGTTAAGTCATCCTCCTCAAATAATAAGGTCTAAATCAGCTGATTTTAGAGTTGAATTAATTACCTATTCTGGTTTACCACTCTTATCATTTAAAAAAATTATTGGTTTAATTGGTAGATTATGTTTCAAGATTAAAAGTGCCATAAAAATAAAGTAAAATGATAAATCTAAAAACCCCTTTAAAAATAATTAATTTAGAAATAATTTTTATAAAAAATATTCCATGAAAGTTCTACACATTTCTTCTTCAGACGGTGGAGGGGGAGCCGCTATTGCTGCAAGAAGGATACATTTATCATTTAATGAAAAATCAAATGTTATGAGTTCAATGTTTGTTTCGAATAAAACAAGCAATTATGAGGGGATTTTTACTTATAGAAATGACATTGCCAAATTTTATGCATTTTTAAAAAGAGGTTTAGGGAAAAAGATATCAAAACTACAAAAGACTGATAATAAAGTGCTTCATTCAGTTTCCTGCTTGCCTTGCAGATTAGATAAATTTATTAATTCAAGCTCATACGATCTTATCCATTTACATTGGTTGCAAGGTGAGATGATGTCCATCGAGTCAATAGGGAGAATAAAAAAACCTTTAATTTGGACGTTACATGATAATTGGGCATTCTCTGGTAGTGAACATCTCCCATTTGACAGGTCAGATACCAGATATCAAGAAGGTTACAAAAAAAGAAATAAACCAGCAGGTCATAAATCTTTTGATTTTGATAGGTGGTGTTGGGAAAGAAAAAGAAAGAGTTGGAATAATAAAATAAAAATTGTATGTCCAAGTAATTGGCTAAAAGAATGTGCAGAAAAATCAGCTTTAATGAAATCTTGGGATATTAATTTAATACCTCATCCTTTAGATATTGAAATCTTTAAGCCTTGGCCCAAAAAAGTAGCAAAAGATTTATTTAAATTACCTTTAAATAAAAAGATAATATTATTTGGATCGATGGATGGTACAAATAATTTTAATAAGGGATGGGATCTTTTATCAAAATCCTTGAAAATAATTAGTTCAAAAAACTCTAATTTTGTTGCGGTTATTTTTGGTCAATCCTACGGAAATCATCTAAAAGGAACGGATATTCCAGTTTATTATGCTGGTAAGCTACAAGATTCTGAATCATTAGCAATGTTATATTCGGCCGTAGATTTGATGGTTGTTCCATCAAGGATGGAATCTTTTTGTCAAACCGCAAGTGAATCAACCACTTGCGGTACTCCCGTTATAGGATTTAGATATTCTGGATTAAAAGATATTATTAGTCACAATGAAACAGGTTTTTTAATTGAGCCTTATGACTATAAAAGTTTAGCAAACGGAATTTTAGAGCTTTTAGTAAACGAACAAAAACTAAAAAAATTTAGTATCGCCTGTAGGAATAAAGCAGTAGATCTTTGGTCTTATAAAAGAATTTCAGAAATGTACTATAAAAGATATCTAGAATTACTTGACTCAAATTTATCTAGTCAAAAAAATAAAAAGTTTTTTTAAATGCTTATAACTTTATTTATATATATCTTGTTTGGAACAATAATTCTTTTTTCGAAAAATAAATCTTTATCCATACTTTCTTGTATAGCTTTTGGTGTTTATATACTTGTTAGCAGAGATATACTTGCTGCCCCAGATACTAAACACTATATAAATTTTTTTAAAAAAGATATTCTTGAGTTAGGATCATCAAAAACATTTTTAGGTTATAAATTTATCTTAGATAACATACTAATGCTGCCAGGGATGATTTCTTATCATCTTTCTACAATTATTTTATTTGGTTTAATTACTTTTATATCAATAAAGTCCAAAATTATTTATCCTATTTTCTTTTTTTTATCATCTGAAGCTTTTTCTGTTTTAAGCTTTAACGGGATCAGACAAGGTATAGCAACTGCAGCATTAATTTTAATATTTTATTTATATCAAAGATTACCAAATAATAAAAAGGTTATAAATCCACTCAGACTTATTACATTTGCTTTATCGCTTTTAATAGCCGCTACACTACACTCTACCGTTTTTGGATATTTATTATTAATACTATTTTTCTACTTTTTAAGTTATTTCATAAATACTATTTTTTATCTTTTCAGGACATTTAAAGTCAAAAAAAATTCTTTTTTAATTGTTTCCCTTATAACGATATCGATTTCATTATTAGTTAGTTTGGTAGGATTAGTAGGTCCCAATATTATTTTGAAAGGGATGTTTAATTTGACTAATAATACAACCTATAATTCTGGAACGGTTGGCTCATTTTACAGGCTTATGGTTATGATAATTTTGGTCTCTTATCCATATCTAAGAATTCATCAATATAGAATTAAACTTAGTTTTAAAGATTTAAGATCAAATAAACTAGTATTTTTTTCTACTATTAGTATCCTCTCACTGATACCTTTCGCATTTTTTGGTGCTCAATTATTTGTAAGACTTTCATATTTTTATATAGTCCCAATAATATTTAATTTTTTATATTGGCAACAAAGGAAGCCCGGTTTTATTGAGACATCAACCTTAACAAAAATTTTTATAATATTCGTAGGACTTGTGACATATTCTTCCTATGCAATAGAAAATATTTTATATACCTAGTGAAAAAAAATTCAATTTTAAAAACTCTTTATGTTATAAGCCCTTTTAAAGGAGAATCAACAAAGCTTCTTGAAACTACAATTGAAAGTCTGATGCGTAATCGGACCCAAACATTATTCAAACATAAAATTATTTATGACAAATCATCCAAAGATATAATTCTAAGATTGAAAAATAAAATTAGATATGAAAAAGATAATAAATTTTATAGAGTCAGTTTTCATGAAGTCCAAAAAAAAGGAATTTATTCTGCAATTAATTTAGGTTTAGAAAATATTCCCTTACAGTCTCACTATATTGTAATTGGAGCTGGTGATCTTTTTAAAGAAATCAAAGGTTCTTTAAATGTCCAAAGAGATAATATTATACTTTTGCCCTACAAACTTTCCAGCTCAATTAAGAATGAATATTTAAGAAATTTAAGAAGTTTTTATTCTGGTATGCCATATTGTCATAATGCAATTATTTATATTAATGACGGCAGTATGTATAGTAATAAATATAAAATTTCTTCAGATTATGAACATTTTCTAAAATATGTAAAAAAATACAAATTAACTAGAAAATCTATTTTAAGAAATTTTCAAGAAGAAATTTTTGTAGTCTTTGAATCATCTATAGGCATAAGTTCAAAATCTAAATTTTTAAAATATTTTGAAAATATATTAATTATTTACAGAGATTCTGGTTATTTAAAATTAATTTTATATTTTTGGCATAATTTTAGAAAAGTTTTTATTTTATTTTGGAATCAAAATTAGTAAGTTATATCATACCTATATGGGTAAATTCAAAAAGACAAGAACTTGAATCCTCTTTGTTATCATTACAATATGAAAATGATTTAATAAAAGAAATAATAATAGTATTTGATGGTTTTAAATCTTTTGATTTTGAATTCTTTGTACCTAAAATTTTCAAAAAAAAGATTACATATATATATTGTGGCATAAATAAGGGCCCTGGAATTGCAAGAAATAAGGGGGCAATTTTTGCAAAAAGTAAATACCTATTTTTTCTAGATGCAGGAGATCTATCTATTTCAAAAAGAATATTTTTGCAATCTCAATTACTTGAATACTGCGACGTGTGCTTTGGAAATATTAAAGAAATTTTTCCATCAGGAAAAGCAAGAATTAAAAAAGGTTGTATTAATAAGCAAAGTGCTTTGAAAGTTTTACCTTTTCGAAATCCTTTTAATAATGTGACTATGGCAATAAAGAAAGATATATTTCTTAAATTAGGAGGCTATGGAGATTTAAGAATTGCTGAAGATTGGTTACTTATGGGCAAAATTCTTAAAAATGATATCAAAATTTCAAAT
>Ga0163109_10001946_pt1 | contig 16256 bp, 19 predicted proteins | sample CRUFie1St13metaG_FD_108704 | JGI IMG/M metagenome (GOLD analysis project Ga0163109, IMG submission 108704) | Marine microbial communities from the Costa Rica Dome - CRUD Field 142mm St13 metaG | ecosystem: Environmental > Aquatic > Marine > Oceanic > Photic zone | place: Costa Rica: the Eastern... | reverse complement strand
GGAGGACGAGGAGGCATAATAGGTAAAAAATAAGAATAAATAATTTTGATATAACACAATTATTTATTCAACATCGCATTCATATCCGTGTACTATACAACAAAATGGAATTTTATAAACCCCTTTGAATATTGTATAATTTTGTTCGGAACAAGAACCCAATTTCGCATTAAATGTGTTCGCAATTTTTTGTGTGGTATTTGATTCTACACAACCCTTTTTATTTTTGTGATAAATAATTTTATAATAAGTTTTATCAGAATTGCATTTTCTGTTGTTAAAAGCAAGGAAAAAATATAATAACTTAGTAAAAATCATTCTTATAATGTATTATTTGAATTTAGTTTTATTTAGTTTTTACAGCCAATATTATCTATAATAATTTTAAAATTATTTATCAAATCGCTTGTTGATGTAGTAAACCAACAAGGCACCCATGCGTGAACAAATGCTTTTACGCTCGCGATTAGTAAATTTCCAGAAAAATACATAGATATACAAAAATGTTCAAAATAACTCATATAAACATTATTTAAATGTTTGGTTGATTTGTTGAATATCATATTTATAAAAATTTATAATTTGTCTTTATCTCTATATAATAATATATTACACAACTTTGCGTGGAGGAACAGATCCACTTGAACGGACCCTTTTGACAGCATTTTTTACATCATTTGTCGGGTTACTGTTAAAACTAATTGGCGATGAATACGCCTTCTTTCCAATCGCCTGTGCCTTTTTTCTTATTAAGTAAGACGAATTGTCTTGATACACTGATTCGTGTTTTCCTTTCCCCCACCACCCACCAGACGCCGTCCCTTTGCCACTCCCGCTATTGTGATTCGCTGGATTTTCTTTTGGCGTTCTTTGGTAAATCTGACGCATCATTGAAAATTGACCACCGCTTGTTGTTGTTTGTCCTTTCATCGGCATTACATTTTGTCCACTAAGTACACTATTATTATTAACTGAACTTTTGCCAGTAGTAGCTTTATCTCTCGCAAAAGAAGTCATATTAATATATACTGATATAATTAAAATATTATTAAACGGATAAATTAAGAGAGTGTAAAAATTGTCCTAATACACTAGAATCGGTTATATCTTGCTCTTTCATACCACAATGAAGATTATTGTCTATTTCTTCAATAATTATTCTATTTTTATTTGTTGGTTTTAAAAAATTAAATAACTTAATATAACTATGTGGTCCAGAAATGTTTTTATTAATTGTTTCGTTAATACATTTTTCATCCATATCTGTAATTAATGATTGATAAATAAGTATCAACAATAAATTATCACAAAGACAAAATATGTTACAATTGGGGATGTAAATTGGAGACTTGATTTGAATAATATAAGATAATTTATAGAATAAATTATTTGAATTATAGCATTTGTTTCCAAATATGTAATCTGGAATATTAATAAGTGTTCCCTTGTTTTCATTAATTAAAAATACACTTTCATTGAATATGAAATTTTCTTCTAATAAATTCTTTTGTTTATAGTGTTGAAATATAAGTTTTTTATGTGTATAAGTCCGTGTTATGTACACATATTTTTTTATTTTATAAACAGAATTTAAATTTACAATATTTACATATCCATGTAATATTTCTGCTATATCTAAATCCGAAAAAAGGGAATTAAATTTAATATTATTAATAACATATTCAATATTATGTTTTTTGTAAATATTCTCTAATCTGATTTTGTCTTTTATATTCACATTATATACGAAAATATTTTCATTATAAAGATGTGCATAATTATCAAAATCGTTTTTGATTTTGTTGTCTTTTAATAAAAAATTTTTGAATATATCTACAATAATTATATTTGAAAATTGATTTTTTTCAATGAACATTTTTGTAAATTCAAACCCTAACCAATTGTAACCGCCAATAATAAGAATGTCTTTCATAAGTAATCCGATAAGAATACTATAAATTAATATTTATATTATAATGCGTAAAAAGGAATAATATGTTATAACCAATTATTACATATTGATATATTATGAATTCCGAACAAGAGAAAGTATTAAATCGTCTTATTGAAGAAAACAATGTTCAAGATAACACTGAAAAAATAAAAACATTAAAACACAGTTCTAAAATAAGAAATGATGTTGCGATTATTCAGAATGTCAAAAGAAAAATGAAAACAAGAGATTTTAAAACATTAGATAAAGAAGCGAGTAGTAAATGTTCATTTTTATATACAAATTATCCAAATATTTACAACAAGTTATTGAAAGGTGAAGTTGATATTAAAATTATGTATACATTTCTGGATGAACTTGCAAAAATAGAAAATGGAACACAAAACCAACATGAAGCGTCATATAATATTGGAATGTTATTGAAATCATTATACATTGATAAACAGATTGGGATCGATTCAAAAGAAACTAAAGGTAAAAAAGACAAAAAAGACAAAAGGGCCAAAAAAGTAAATAATTTAAGCTATGCCGAATATAAAGAAAAATTTTGTTAACATTAAAGACAAAATTTATTTAATAAGAATATTTAAATAAAATCGCGTATTATTATCTTATATAGAAGATGCAAGTAACAACTCAAGAGACCAATATATATTCACATTACAACGAAACTATATATTATTTATTTTTTTGTATATTATATTATTCCGAAATAAGTAATGAGAATAATATACTATGTTCTAAATATATTCAAAAATTACCGCAAAATAAGATTGTAGAGTGTAAGAGTCGTATAGTGGGTTCTTCTCATGCAATTATTTTGTCTTTTTTTTCTGTGTTGTATTTGGCTAAAATCATTGATTATGGCTATTGGGTAGCATTCCTTCCCGTCTGTTCTTCATATGGAATATTTGATTTATCGCTTTTGACATTAAATTATTCTCTATTTAAAAACAGTTACAAAACAGTATTAATTCATCATGGTTTGCTTATATTTGGTCCACTTTTAGTGACCCCACAAAATTCATATGAGGTGGCCCAATTAGTCTTATTTGAAATAACTGTTCCAATAATAGACTCCTGTTGGTATTTATATCATACAAATCAAAAAGAAACTAAGTTATTTAAAATTAATTCCATTGTAGGCGTGGTTAGTTATTTTATTTTTCGTGTTATTAACAATATTCATCTATTCATTGCGTCGTTTAATTACGACTATAAAATAAAAACAGTGACAAGTTTATTTTTATGTTTAAATATTTATTGGTTTTTAAGTATGCTTAAATTATTTATTAAACATCTATAATATTATATATTTATTCTCATTTCAATATTACTTTCATGAAACCCGCATTTTTTGTAAAACCCAGCATTTTCTTCTGTGCAATTTAAAATTACTTTGTAGGCATATTTTTCTTTGGCAATAGTTACAAGTTTATCGATTAGTTTCTTTCCAAAATTCATATTTCTATATTTTTCATGAACAGCAACATCTTCAATGTGTCCTACACAACTACAATTATGAATAAGTTTATATTCTATTAGTATTGTGCCAATTCCAACAAGCGTGTTTGTTTCAGCTTCTATATCATTATAGAAGCAACAAATAATTCTATGATTTGAATTAAGAGAAGAATATAATTTTGTAAAGGAATCAAAAGAAAAATCTTCGTTTTGTTTTGTTAAAAAAGACAAAATTGTCTTTGTTTCATTATAATCGCTCAATTGAATATCGCGGAATGAAATTTGTTGTTCCATTAGATTTATGTTCATTATATTGAAAAACTTTTAAACATTATTAAAATGTATAGTAAAATTGAAATAAAAACTATTCTGAATGAATAATAACCCCCAATCTTATGAGCAATAAAATATTAGTTATTGTTGAGTCGCCATCAAAATGTAAAAAAATAGAACAATATTTGGGTAGTAAATATAAAGTAATTGCAAGTTACGGACATTTTACAAAACTGGATGATTTGCAACAGATAAATTATGACGATTTTACGATTAAATACAAAATAGACAATCATAAAGTAGTTAAACAGTTGCGTGATAATGTCAAACAAGCAAAAGACGTGATTATTGCGACGGATGATGATCGTGAAGGAGAAGCAATTGGTTGGATGATTTGCAAATTTTGTAATTTAGATATCAAAAAAACTAAAAAAATAACATTTCAAGAAATTACAAAAAGTGCTTTAATGAACGCGATGAATAATATTCAAAGCGTGAATATGAATCGTGTAAAAAGCCAACAAGCTCGTCAAATATTAGATCTATATCTTGGTTACAAAATAAGTCCAATGTTATGGAAATATGTGCAACACAAATTGTCTGCAGGACGCTGTCAAACGCCAGCATTAAAACTTATTTACGATAATCAAGAATATTTTGATTCTGCCAACAGCGATACTGAATACAAAGTTAATTCTGGCTTCACATCTAAGAATATTGTATTTTCGTTAACAACAAATGTTGAAAAGAAAAATATTTTAGAATTCATTGAAGAAATAAAAGACAAATCAGAATGGAAGATTAACAATGTAAATGTGAAGGAGGTTACTGAAAACCCGCCGCAAGTTTTAATAACAAGCTCGTTGCAACAAAAGGCGTCTAATAATTTAAAGATGAGTCCTAAAATGACTATGAAGTGTGCACAAGAGTTGTATGAGAATGGTTATATCACATACATGCGAACCGATAGTGTTTGTTATTCAAAAGATTTCATTGATACTTTAAAGACATATATAAAAACAAATTATGGAGAAAAATACGTAATGTCAAATATTGAGAAATTAGCAATTAATAAAAATGGTGGGAAGGCCCAAGAAGCTCATGAAGGAATTCGTGTTTGTGATTTGAATATGTCCGAAACAAAATTACAAAATTCAAGTGCGAATCGTCTTTACAAATTTATATATAAACATTGTATTCAATGTGGTATGTCAATTTCCCGAAGTCAAGATTACGAATATTTTATTAATAGCGGTTCTTTAAGTCCACAGAATAAAGAATATATTTTCAAATATAAAGAAAATTTGTCTTTATTTGATGGATGGAAACTGTTGGAAAATGAGAGTGAAAGAATTTATTTTCGGAATTATTTAGATAATTTGGCTACAAGTGGCGGAGTGTTTGGGATGAATTATCTTGAAGCAAATGAGAAACTGATTTCAAACCCTAAACATTTAAGTGAGGCATCTTTAATACAACAGCTAGAAAAACGAAATATTGGACGCCCATCCACATTTTCTAGTATTGTTCAAAACATACAAGACAAGAAATATGTATTGAAGGGAAATATCGAAGGTTCTTTAAAAAATGTCGTAAATTATAAACTAAATAGTGAGAAAGAACTGATAGAAATTTGTAAAGAAGAATGTTTGAATTCAGAGAAAAGTAAATTGCAAATTACGCCGCTTGGCAAACAAGTTTGCGAATTTTGTTATAACCATTTTGAAACTATTTTCAATTATGAATTTACAAATAACATGGAAAATGGATTAGATAATATTGAATCAAATGAAACCAATAATTGTAAGTTTTTGAGAGAATATATTTCAAGTGTTGAACACTTAATCAAAGAGACAAATACTAATTATAAAGAGAATCCAGAAACAATCAAAAAGGTGTGCGATACTTCAATACATTGTGGGCAAATTGATGGGGCACCTGCATATATTAAGTCTGGCAAATATGGATATTATATGACTTGTGGTAAAAATGGAAAGACAAAAGTAAGCTTAAAAGATTTCAGAGGATTTGATATTGAACATAAGATAAATGAGCAAAATGGAATTTCAGAACAAGAATTAAAACTCATTATTGAATTTATTAAAAAGGGAAAAGAAGAAAAAAATAAAAGCATTTTAGTAGTGCTTAATACCGATTATTCTATTAGAGAAAGTAAATATGGGTATTATCTTTATTATAAAACTAAAAAAATGAAACAGCCAAAATTTATGAAATATAATGATGAAAATGATGATAAAAAACAAATTAGAAACAATTGGATTCAAGAAAATAATATTAAAGAAATCAGCAATTATCTTCGCGAAAAATATAAAATCAATATATAATAGATAACAATGTCTTCTAATCCTTCGACTACGACTCAGATTATTTATAATATAATACAGAAGAAGGTTCAGGAAGAAGAATCAATTTCTGTGAAAATTTTTGGAACGTTTGCTTTTTTTGGACTTTTTTTTGCATGGATGTTTAGTGGGTCAATGCTCCAAGATGTTGAAAATGGATTGTATGGCCCGGCTTCTATTGTTATATGGAGTTATGTTACAACAATTGTTTCTCTGGTTTGTTTATTGTTAATAAAAAATATAACAGACCCCGAAAATTCATTAAGTATTTCCACAAATTTAAGCGGGTTATTTGCAATATTTTTAATGATTTGGATTATAAGTATCAATATCAAGCATTTTAAAAAAATTAATATGGATGTTGTACCAAAAGATTACCCTGCTTATTCAGGCTGGTCTTATTTACTTTTATTTGTTCAATCATTATTTCTTTTTATCACTTCTGGATACAAAAGAGAAACTTCTGGAAATGGTAATGGTAATGGACAACCCAAAAAGGAGGATGAGACAATGATGATGCTCCAAATACTTAGTCATATTATTATGTTTTTAACTTTTATCTTGATAATGATTCAACAAATAATATTAGATTATTTTTCCGTGGATGTGCTATAGCAAATTTATATAAAACTACAATATTAATTCAACAATTAATATTAGATATGTTTTCAGTAGATGTACTATAGTAAAATTTATATACAAGACCAATTGAAGTATCGCTTTCCCATATTCCTGATATTTTAATATAAAAATGGTTCAAATCAGGATAGCTTAGAAATGTATATAAATGTGGTTTTCCGTTTATATCCTCTGACAAATTACAGACAATATTTTTGTTAAGTGTATTATTGATTGAAGATAATATTCTTTTTTCAACATTTTCTATATTTTTAATAAATTCGTCATTTCTGTTTATTAATATTTTGTACCTATGACAATCTTGTTGTATATGAAAGGTTCTATGACTGAGTTTAAGTATAATATATTTAAGAGTAATATTTTTGTTTGAAAATAAAATTTTGTAAAAGTTAATATATTTTTCGTTTTGATTTTTGATTGGCAGTTTAAAAATAATATTATGAGTTTTTATTTTATCGTGTTCAATTATATATTCCATTTGATATATTAATATAATTATTTGTATTTAATTATTTTAATATATCTAATTTATCCTAAATCGTTATGAAAAAATATGTGGAGTATTGTGGAGATTACAATCAAGAAAAAGATAATATTTTTTCAGAACACTCCGAAAAGAATATTATTGTTTATGGGAATAATTGTTTGAACAACTATATGTTTTCATTAGCAAATTTAAAACCCTTTAGCAAAAGTCAATTGAAATATAGTAGGCGTATTGCAATTAATTATAAAGGCGAGGACATTTTATTTAATATTAGTGATACTCACTTTGAGATTGATCTCAGTCTTCTCGGAGTCAATCAATATAATATTTTTTTAACCGTTTTTCAACATATTAAAGATAATATGATATTTGACAAACCCCACTTCTATATATTGTGCTTAAATTTTCAAGAAATCAAAATTGAGCTTATGAATATTTTTTACAGTTTCATGAATGAACATAAAATTCGTTTTATCATATTAACAACTGAAATATCATTTATTTGTGAGAAGATATTTCAAATATCTATTATCAAAAAAATAAAAGGGACAGTTTCTTACATAAATGACGGTCAGAAGGAACAAATAAATAAAATAACAAAAATTATTCTTCAGAATAATGGATCATTATTTCATCTAAGAGAACAGCTTTACACATTTTTGACATTAAACTACAGAATACAAGAATGCTTTCCAACTATTATTTTTAATCTTATAGAAAATCAATATATTAATGAAGAAAACATTAATCTTGTTTTAAAAACTTACAACGAGTTTACCAAAAAATATAACAACAATTATAGACCGATTTATCATCTTGAGTTGTTTATTTTATTTTTAATAAACTTAAAAATTAAATAAGGATTATATTGATGAGTCTGCAAGAAAGCTGCAATATATTTCAAATACACAATTTAGAAAAGATTGATAAAAAAGTATTGAAAAAAAAATATCATCGATTGTGTTTAAAATATCATCCTGACAAAAATAAGAATCATCAAAATAAGTTCACAAAAATTAAAGAATGTTATGATATTTTAAATACTTATATTGATAATAAACCTCAAACTGTTAACAGTCAGAAAACAGATAATATATACGAAACACTGATATCTTTAATTTCTGTAGAAAACATAAAATATGCTGTTAATTTAATAGATAGTTATAAGATTTATATAAATAATTCTCCAGAAACGATAACACTTAACGTTACACTAAAACAAGTATTTGATAAATGTGTTTACATAAATAATAATCATTATATTCCACTGTGGCATAAATTTATTCACCAGTTTAGTGTAAAAGAACAAAAACACATTATATATGCAATAAATATAAAAGACATACCGTCAAACATTCAGATTTTAAAAAATAATGATATTGTTGTTCATATTTCCAAACAGAATATTAAAAAAAATGCGTTTAATCTTATTCATATATGCAAACTGGTAGAATTCAATATTTACATATCAGCAACCAAATACAACCAAAAGAACATTTTACTCAAAAATAAGGGGATACCTAAAACTAATATTTATGATATATTTGATAGTTCACAGCTATCAAATATTCATTTATATTTGGAGTAATAGCCTTCGCGGAGGATTGAACTCCGGACCTTTAGTTTACAAGACTAACGCTCTACCACTGAGCTACAAAGGCATAAAAAATATTTTTATCTTCTGTGTTATTTTATTTTTATCTCTTCTGTACTATTTTATTTTTATTTTCTGTGCTAATTTATTTTTGTTTTCTTTTTATGATATATTTTAAGCATCCGCCTTTTTCTTGACAACACGCTTTTTCTTTGGTTTTTTCTCAGGCTCAGGTTCAGGCTGTTCTTCGGTAGGAGTAGAAACTTCTTCCTCAGAACCACCTCCCTCTCCAGCCTCTTCAGCCTCTTCAGCCTCTTCCTCATCGTCAGATTCTACCATAGTTCCATTAGTTGCTTGGACAGTCTCATCGCTACTCGATACTTCTTCAGCCACTTTGGCAGTATCTTCTGCTGACATTGGCACGTGACAAACGCCCTTTCCGACCTGAAGTTGAACATTTTCCTTGTATTTTCCTTGAAATAGCTTCCACGAAACACCAAAGTTTCCGTTTGCCATCCAAATACCACCGCACTGAATAACACAAGCAATATTGCTTGCCTTCTGAATAATAGAATCAGGAGAACGTCCCTCATCGTTTGGAATAAGAAGATTGTTATCCATATCAAACACTTCAAACTTGTATTCACCATCCCACATTGGAAGTTTAACCTTGAGTGTTGGAGAACGAGTTTTATCTGGCTCTTGGGTCTCCTGATTCTTAGGATATTTAAGAATCGGATTCCAAAATGCCTCTACAACCTCGCGACTTTGCTGCTTTCCAAACCAATCTTTGCTATTGGCAACAGCATCATCAAGAATTTTGCTTTCCATGCTTTTGAGCATATTTAGCAATTCTGTTGTCGCTTCTGTTGCAAATTCTTCACGCGGAAACTGTAGAGATAGCGAATACGCATTTGTGCCATTATTATTTTCAAACACATTAACGCCCCAATTCAACATAATAGGAGTTGAAATCATTAGAGAACGCTTGGTGTTTGCATTAAGAATTCCAAGGCTCTTGCCACCAACAGAATTAACCTTGGGTTTGGTGTACATCATGTCGTCGGTAGGATTGAAATCGTTAGCGGATACAATAGCGGCCATCTTTGTTATTTGCTTGCTTGACTTATACTGACGAGACGTCTTTAAATCAATTTTATTTTTCATCAGCACAGCGATGTTAAACACGGGCTGTTATAATAAATGAGTTTTATATAAACGCAACTTATATATAATTATATATTTAAATTATAGTGACAATTATGGAAAAATATTTTAAAAATCACGATTGTGACAAACAACTTAATAAAAAATATACAAAACAAATTAAATACGAAGACTATCTTCTATTAGGGCAATATAAATTTACAATTTCTGATATTAAAAATGTATTAAAAAAATTAAATATTCCGCCTTGTAAACACAAAAGAAAGGCCGAAATATTGCAATATGCTATAAATATGTTATTTATTAGCAGTAAAATGAAGAAAATTCAACAATGTTGGAGAAATCATTTTATTCGCGAGTTTAACAAAACTATTGGACCGAGTTTCAAAAACAAAAAATTATCAAACAATATTGATGATTTTTATACTGCAGAAGATGTAGATGAAATAGATTACTATTACTATTTTAGTTACAAAGATAATGATGGATTTGTATATACATTCAATATTATTTCTATTCATTGTCTTATAGAAAAAAGACAGCCAGAAAACCCATATAATCGCAACAAATTCTCAGACGAAATTATTAACACTATCAAAAAACGGATAAAATATAATAAAATATTAGGAAAAATGCAGATTTTTGATGATTATAAACCTGTCGAACTAACATACGAAAACAAAGTTGCAAGATTATTTTCTCAGATAGATGAACTTGGAAATTATAGTAGTCCATCGTGGTTTTTAGATTTAAATTTAATTCAAACAAAACGATTTTTATATGAACTTTTTGAAATATGGACGTTTCGCGCGCAATTGACACAGCAAAGACGTCAAGAAATATGTCCACCAAACGGAAATCCGTTTTATAATGTACCAATCACCGCATATACTACCACAAATCATTATCATACTTTAGAAACGTTACGAACTATGGCTTTAACTGTTATGGAAAAAATGGTCTATAGGGCACATAATGATTCTGACAAAAATATTGGTGCGTTATATATTCTATCTTCATTAACTTTAGTCTCCGTTAACGCACGCAACTCGCTGCCATGGCTTTATGCTTCTGTTAATTATATTAATTAGACACCAAAACTATTTAAAAACAAACAACTTTATATAAGTATACCAACTACAATGGCAACCGCACCGACTACTAAACCCACTAACAAGAAAACCAAGGCTTCGTCTAAGACTACTAAGCCGGTAAAGAAATCTACCAAGACTTCCGCTACTGAAGTAGTAGCCCCTGTTAAAATCGAGGAGACGAATGTTGTTACAGACACTCAGCAAGTATCAAGTATTGCACCTGACGCAACATCCATTGAGAGTTCTCTCACCGAAAATCTTACAGTTCTTGCTGAGAGTATTCAATCTATGTCCGCCCTTCTCGGAAAGATTAAATCCGATTACAAGAATCTTGAAAAACAGGTTCTACGTGAGGCCCGTTCTATGGACAAGATTCACGCCAAGCGCAAAAAGAGCAAGGGGGCTAGGGCTCCTAGTGGCTTTGTCAAGCCGACCGCAATCTCCAAGGAACTCGCCAAGTTTCTTGGAGTAGACGATAATACAATGATCGCTCGCACTGATGTTACCAAAATGATCACGGCCTACGTCAAGGAAAATAAGCTTCAGGCACCCAACAATGGACGCCAGATTCTTCCTGACAAGAAGCTCATGGGACTTCTTAACTGCAAGTCATCTGACGAGGTCACATACTTTAATCTTCAAAAGTACATGAAGCCGCACTTTATCAAGACGGAGTAATTATTGAACTTTTTGAAGATTGTTTACTCACAAATAAATAATATTATTTAGTCATTTCGCAACTAATATTATTTTCATTTATAATTAAAAAACTTTAATCTAAAAATTCAAAACTAAAAGGAACTGATGAATGATTTCTCTTAAAATATCTCCTATTTAAAAAAGTACACAACCTGTTATATCTCGTGTTATATGATTCTGGAATATTGTAAATTTTAAAATCAAAAAATCTTATTTTTTGACTTTCATTAGTAAATATATTAAAACGATTAATAGTGGAATTTATTATTTTTACCATTAAGCTTTTTTTGTATTGATCTCTTTTAGCCGAAATATGTAAAATATTTTCGCCAGAGGTTTCATCAGTATCTTTTATAACATTTGGGGCGAATAAAGACAAATCGGTTAAAAATGGATTGAACCATATATTAATAGTTATTTCAGTAAATCTTGCTTTATTGGATTTCCAATATAGATCTATAATCGTACTATAACCGGACGTAAATTTTTCCATTGTAGTGTCATAAGATATAAATTCAATAATAGTATTTTTATTCAAAGAATTAATATAATCATTCATTTTTTTATAATCTTTTTCACACGAATAACCATAAAGCGGTATTATATAAATATTTATTTTTTTAACATCGCACCATTCATCTTTTGAAACTTCTTTATTATCTTCTTTACTAACTTCTTTATTATCTTCTTTACTAACTTCTTTATTATCTTCTTTATTATCTTCTTTACTAACTTCTTTACTAACTTCTTTACTAACTTCTTTACTAACTTCTTTATTAACTTCTTTATTATCTTCTTTACTAGTAATGCTGGATTCTTGGAGCAAATTGCGCAGAGTTAATAATTCGGAATTTAATTTTATAATTTCGCCAACTGCATTAAACGACTTAAAATACTTTTTTAATAACAAGCTGTTTTCTTCATAAAACGTTGTAAACATTGTGTATAACCAATTATCGCTTTTACGAAAAACTTCTTTGTCTTCTTCTTTAATTTTTAAGTAGTTTATTTTTACACCGGGGGTCTTTGTTGTGACTTCTTTAATTTTTTTAAAAATAACAACATGTTCTTTCGGAAAATACAATTGATCAATATCTACGAAATCAATATTTAATATACCCACAATCTTCGAAAGATTTGATGTCAAATCAGCCATAAAATCCCACGATTTAAGCTGTTTTTTGTTTTTATCTATATCATGTATCAGATGAGTTACACCATTATACACAGATGAATGCGTTGATGATTCCATTTGTTCAAAATTAATAAAACACAAATTTTTTAAATTTACAGAAGATTCTTTTGAACATTTTTTCATAAAACTAACTACATTTTGAATAAACGAATCTTCTGAATTAGTTATTTCAAAACCATTCAGATAATCAAAATACATTATAACAGAGGTTTTGCTTTTTATTGCATTTAATAATGTTTTAATTTCGTCCGACACACTATCACTAACAATCAATATCTCTTGAATCATTTATATCAACAATATATATTGTATTTATTCATCTTACTTATTTACAAATTTCAAACATTAACTCCTGAAATAAAAATAAATCCTGAAATCCAGAAATGAAAAATAAAAAAAAATATTTTTTGAAATTTCATGGATGTTTTTTGTCTCTCCCCCCCCCCCAAATAAAAATGGTCGAAATATAGCCTAAATTTCTCATACTTTTTTAAATTTATGGTAATAAAGTCAATTGTATAGTTGTAGATCCTCTTATCATTTAACATAATAAAAATTATCGCAAAAAAAAAAGTATGAAAAAGTATGAAAAGTATGAATTTTCATACTTTTTTGTCTTACTGAACTCAATGTTAATAATTATTATGATTCAAATAATTTATTTAATTTATGCTAACAAATCTTGTATTTGAAATTTTGTTAGCCATATTTAGCCATTTTGGCGATTTTTAACTTCGCATCATAAAAGACTTGATTAAATAATTAATATACAAATAAAACCAATCTTAAAAGACACATTTTGTGTTTCATACAAAAATTTAGCCATATTTAGCCATTTTTCTAAAAATGGAAAAACGCACTATAAAAGATATATTAGAATAAATATAAAAAAAATATTTCGCTCTAATATGGTGTAATCTGATTTTTGACAATTTTTGATATTTTTCATACTTTTTCATAAAAATATCAAAAATATCAAAAATATCAAAAATATCAAAAGTATCAAAAGTATGAAAAAAGTATGAAAAAAGTATGAAAAAAGTATGAAAAAAGTATGAAAACTGATTTAAAAATAAATGTATATTATATATAAAATGGATAATTTTGTTTGTAATTGCTGCAATTATAATACAAATCATAAAGGAAATTATCAAAAACATATTCAAACAAAACGTCATAAAAAAAAATTAGCCAAATTTAGCCCAAATTTAGCCAAAATTAGTCCCCCAAATATATCCGAAAATAACGAAAGTAGTGGAAATAATTTAGATCCAATTCCTAAGAAACAAAAAATATATGAATGTAAATATTGTGATAAACAATTCAAACATCAATCATCTCTCAGCAAGCATATTAAATATTCTTGTAAACACAATAAAGATGAAGGTTTGAAAGAGCTTGCAAGATTATTGAACGAAGCGATTAAAGACAAAGACAAAGAACTACAAAAAATGCAAAAACAAATAGAGAAATTAACTAACAAACTTCAAATTCAAAATATAAATAATAATACGCAATATAATATTCTAAATAATGTAAATAATGCTGTCAATAATGTATACTTATTGAACTACAATAATACTGATTATAGTCATCTAAAAGAACGAGATTACATCAAATGTATAAATGATTGTAATCATTGTGTCAAAACATTGATTGAAAAAGTTCATTTTAACACAGAGAAACCAGAAAACATGAATATTTATATATCATCAATAAAAGGTAATTATGTGATGGTATACAAGGACAATTCGTGGCAAATCCAAAGCAAGAAAGATCAAATGGAAGATTTGTATAATTATAACGAAGTTGTTTTAGAAAATTGGTATGATGATTATAAAGAAAAGTATCCCAATATTATTAAGTCGTTCCAAAGGTATTTGAAAAATAAAGATGACAGCGATGTTATTAATTCTGTCAAGGAAGAAATATTATTGATGTTGTATAATAAACGAAAAATCGTTAATAATTCTATTGCGGAGAATGACGTTAAAGACGGTGATAGCTAAATTTAATTTTTTTACAAACAGAGTTGTTTGTGTGTTTTTTTTGAAATGCGGCGGTCGTTTTAGACTCTATTGAACAGTGTGCAATATAATGCCCAAGAATAACTAACTCGCGCTCACTTTTTTTAACATTGAAAAAGTTGTTTTGTTCAAAATTTATCCACTGTATAAATCTTGTTTGGTGTATAAATAATATAGCAGGAATAAAAAAATAGGTAAATATGTCGCTATCATCCTTGTAAACCACTTTTTTTGGAATGATAGTCCCATTCTCTGTTTTTTGTGGTTTGTGTAATTTCAATATATCTTCATACTCTAAAGAAAAATGATTTAAAATTTTTTGTGCCTGATTAATTGCAAAAATCTTTTCTCGGTCTATCATTTCTTTAAATTTGCTATTGAATAATTCACGTTCTTTGACGTTATTTTCAAAGTATAAAAACATTGCCGTGTTAAAAAGTCTTGCAAAAAACTCAGTGATTGAATTATTTATAAGAAAATTGTCTTCTATACAAAAATTATTAGACATAATATTTTTGTAGCTTATTCCATCGCCATCCAAATCTAAAGTGAATGTGAAAAATAATTCTTGGATCATTGATTTGAACCATTCTTCTTTTCGGTATATACAAATATATATGTTTTCACTAAAAACAGAGTATCCGGTTTTAGTATGTTTTTTTTTAATAGGTTCGCCTTGTGCATCTGGTAATTTTTTATTTAGTTCAGTTAAATACAAATCTATTTCAAGCGATATTTTATTTTTAAATTCATCTTTGTCGTACAAACAACAAATGATTGCAAATTTTATTAAATAAATATAGTTAGAAATATCTTCATAATTTTTGGTAAAAATATTTATAATAAAAAAGACATTTTTGTATTCAAAGCTGATTATTCGGATATAGTTAATAAACCGATGAATATAATTGATTGTATTCGCGTCAATAAAAGAATTTTTTCCAGGTTTATTATGAATATTATAGTCTTTATCTTCTTCTCTATAATTTATAATTGTGTTAATATGATTATGAGAAAGCACTATCTGGTTAAACAATTGTTCTGATATTAAAGTTATTATATCATTATTTGACTTGTTTGCCATAATCAAACAGATTCATATATTATTATAATATTGGCTTTGTTTATATTTAGTTAACAAAACTATAATTATTATAATGTTTGTTAATTTACAGTCTTAATCTATTTTGATTTTGAGTATTTAATTTTATTGGTGGTGTTAGTTCTTCATCTGAACCCTGTTCTTCAGGTTCCTCTTCAGGTTCCTCTTCAGGTTCCTCTTCAGGTTCCTCTTCAGGTT
>Ga0163109_10001945_pt1 | contig 16266 bp, 33 predicted proteins | sample CRUFie1St13metaG_FD_108704 | JGI IMG/M metagenome (GOLD analysis project Ga0163109, IMG submission 108704) | Marine microbial communities from the Costa Rica Dome - CRUD Field 142mm St13 metaG | ecosystem: Environmental > Aquatic > Marine > Oceanic > Photic zone | place: Costa Rica: the Eastern... | reverse complement strand
GCAGATCTCTATAAAAATTATTTGGGGATTATACTTCGTGAGATTCCCGGCACAGAACAGATAAAGGTTGTTCGCTGGACCAGTGGAGAGATGCAAAGTCTGCCAGCAAGAAACTTGGAGGTTGTTAATGCAGGTCGGTGATTTAGTTTGGGTTCACAAACCTACGCCACCCCACGGTCATGTGGTTCCAGATCTTGACACATATTATAAGCCACAGTTAGCGGTATATGTAGGTGAGAGAACCTTTGACGAAAAATACACATGCTCTTTAGTTCACTTCTTGGTGTGGGAGAGTCCGCTCCCTCAGCCGAGACCAATACAAACAAATCTTTTGGAGGTAGTTACGGATGCTAATAAAAACATTGAACAATATTCTTTTGGACGCAGATTTGACACCTGACGAGATGGACTTCACAAAGGAGTGCATTAATGGTCATGGTCTTGATTTCTTGGGTTCCACGTCTTATGAGAAGCTGTTTGAGTATTTCACCTTTGGCACGGCAGAGATGCCGTATGAAATTGCAAAGGCACGCATGGGAGATCCCGATGTTTGGATCTTGGATCGCTTGTATGAACTAGAGGAGAATTCTGTTGAAGCCCGGTGATCTCGTAAAGCTACACCCAGATGAATCGGTCTTGATGCCCGAGTGGGAAAGAGACCTGCCCGGATTGGTCTTGTCGGTTGATGATACCACCGAACCAGCGTCAGTGGTAGTCTTGTGGAACGGCAACCCAGAACCAGAAGAAGAATATGAAGATGGTTTAATTTTAATAGAGAGGAAATAATGTGGGCTTGGTATCTTTATGTGGTTGAATGTGCAGACGGAACGCTCTACACGGGTATAACAAATAACGTTAGCCGCCGATTGCACGAACATAACAACACTAAGAAGGGGGCTAAGTATACAAGAGTACGAAGACCGGTGAGGTTGGTGTGGGAAAAGCCGTACAGCAATCGTTCCGAAGCGCAATCAGCAGAGTATCAATTTAAAAAGCTGCTACACAAACAGAAGTGGCAAGTTATCAAGGGAGACGGAAATGAATAATAGTGATTTTTGGGATACACTTATCGCAGTGATTTGTGCTTTGGGTATCTTCGCAGCGTGGGGATACTGGGTACACCAGCGGGATGTTTTTATTTACAGCGTCATGGACTGCATGGCTGATATGTCCGAGCAAGAGTACAACCGCTGCGCCGAAGAAGTAGCTCTTGCTAGAAACTAATAAATGTCATGGAAGTTGGAGATCTTGTAGTATGCGTAAACGAACATCCAAACGAACCTATCTCTGGGGCTATTGGTGTCATCTTGCGTGTGTATGTACCGGTAGGGAGCCGTGAAGACGAACCAGTAGTTGTCGCCCACGTTAATCATTACGGTGAGGGACGTATCTGGCAAGAAGATTGGGAAATTTTGGCTAAAAAAACTATTTAAAAAAACAACAATGAGAGGTATTTTATGAAAAAACTAATGGAAAACTGGCGGCAATACGTCAAGCTAAACGAATCAAGCCTTAGCAGGCTGTATCAACACATGGAGGCACACGATTGTGCAATCCTAACAGCATTTCGGGACGATGTTTCTGACATGTCTCAGTGCACCCAGAACTCTGATGTGCCGGAGGAGGGAGAAGACAACAGGACTCGCAACCGAGATCTGAAAGCAACCCTTCTTGGCATGAAGATTGGAGTGACAAAGGTTGACGGATCGTACATTGAGAACTTTGACACTCCGCAAGCGGTAGAGGTCAGTGAAGATAGTTTGTTCTGTGTGAACTTGAAGGACGATCAAAACTTCTTTCGGACTGTGCAGCGCCTTGGCGAGAAGTATTGTCAGGATTCTATTCTTTGCATCCCGAAGGGTGGCAAGGGCGCATATCTGATGGGAACAAACAATGCAGAGTTTCCCGGTCTAGGTCAGCAGGTGTCAGTGGGAGATGCCAAGTTTGGTGGCGAGGCTGAATTCATGTCCCGTGTCGGCAACAGACCCATGACGTTCGCCGAAGGTCAGGACGACGAGGTGATGGTTCTTGAGACCTATCAAGACTTGCCACGAAACCAGCGCATGGCAGTCATGGCGATTACAAAAAAATTCCTTTCAGAAGAAGATAATTCTTAACATTTTGTAAAGAAGGGAATATAATAATGGATATGGATAAAGGAGATCTGGTAGTTCCTGCTACTTTCAAATACAGAACCCACGGCAAAGCTATGGGTGTTGTGATTGAGGTGGGGAAGACTGAGACTGGTCAGACGCATCACGTATTGTGGGTGGATGAGGGTGGCAGTTTTCAATCTTGGCACTACAAAGATCAAATTAAACTTTGGACCGAAGACTTAAAAAAGGAGATTTAAATGGCTAAGGTATCAGATGCTTCCCGAGGGCGGCGACAAATTAAGATTTCACAAACTGAGAGTGCGCTAGTTTTCACACCAGACGGTGTTCACAACGCTCTGTCAAAGGAGTCTAGGCAGTTTATTGATGACATGTTGCAGAAGGGTGAAGATGAGGCATTTCAGGGCATCACGGCAGAAAAGTTCTGGACAGTTGTCCTACCAGCGGTAACATATATTAAGATGGCGGCATATGTTAAAGAAGTGCAGACAGCCAACAGTCCAGAAGAAGAACAGACCCAGATTGACGCAGAGCCAGTGACAGAAGTTGTTGCGGCTGCTGATACTGAGCAAGAAGAACAGCCGCCAACCACGGAAGAATAAAATGGAGTTGATCATGAAGGACGAACTGAGACAAGCGGCGATTGCAAGGTTCCAAGCACAACGAATGGAGGCACGAGCAAATCTGGTTATTTACTTCAGCAACCCGATGGGCATCGGCGAGCATCCAAATCTAGTTGAAGAAGTGGTCAACCTGACAAAACAGATCGCCGAAGCAGAGGAGTGCATGGCTGTCCTTGAGAGGATGCGGTAAGTGAAGCAAGTCCTTGCGATGACATATGCGATTGCCATAGGTATAAATATTTTTATTATAGCCTCTGGGGTTCTTGTCTCCAATTGGGAACTGGTGTCACTTGGAGTGGCATCAGGTGCTTTGTGCGGATTCGGACTCCACCGATCTTTAAATGATGACGAATAGCTGTGAACGATACTATTTAGTTTATGTTAGAGTGGATAAGAAATCTTTTAACGAGAAAACACAAGCTCAAGTCGGGAGACTTGGTTCAGGATATTGGAGACAGTTTCCATTCCGTAGAGGATCCCGGAATCGTAATTGAAGTATACGAAGACCGGTACTCTTACCGTCACCCGTGGCTTCTCGGGTTATTAAAGGTTAATTACGATGGCATCGTTGTAAGGTGGTTAGACAAGAAGGGAACTTCTCACGTCTACCCTGCTCCATGTGTCAAGAAGATGGAGCTTTCCGCAGAGAAGACTGAAAAGTTGAAGGTGCAGATTGAGGAGAGGTTCAATACTCCCAAGCCGCCACCAGAACAGTTCATGGACGAGCAGTTGAAGATTCCGTTTGACTGGCAAGACCTAGAAGAAGACGAAGACACCGAACCTACTCCGGCAATTGAACCCGTTGAACCTGAGCCAGCGGAGGAAAAACCCAGCCTCAATAAGATGCAGGAAAAACTCAGAGAAGTTCAGCGCATCGTTGAGGAACGTGCCAGAACGCAGGAGGATTCCGAAGAATGAGATGGGGAAAGACACCACAAGTTGGAGAGGTGAGAGAGAGAATTATATTTCTTTGGCTTCCGAGAAGGTTCTACAGGAGATCAAAAAGTTTTTATTTTGAGGACAATGGAGAGAGCATTGTTTTATGGCTTGAACCGGTCTATGTGGTTGAGAAGTGGTCTTACGTCGCAGACAGCGCAGGGCTTGGTTATATTGGCAAAACATCAAAATACAGCAAATGTTTCTGGCGTACCGAAGCGTGGCGAGTGCTGAAATAAAGCGAGACAAGTTTGACTAAGATAGCAGAAAAGGTTGCCCTGTATGGAACAGCGGTAGCCTGCGTTTATATTATTTTTCTTGGCAGAGCAGTAAAATACACTTTTATTGATAAAAACACTTGACAAAAGTGCATCACTCTGTTATATTGTATACAGTTAATAACACAGGAGTCTAAATTGCTAGGTTACGCATGTATCAACACAGAACTTAACTCACTACCCAAGAAACACCGCATCACCACTAACCGCTCTATGGTCAAGCGCACCTTCCAAGAACGTGGTCTTGCTTATGCGTCAGAGCTTGCGCTTCAAAACTGTCGTGACTTGCTCGCAGTTCTCAAGTGGAACAACCAGCATGACATTCACTTCTTCCGCTTGTCGTCTGACCTATTCCCGTGGGCTTCCGAGTACAATCTCCGTGACCTGCCCGACTACGATGACATTTGCGATGCGCTCATGGACGCAGGTGACTTTGCACACGACAACGGTCACCGCATCACTACCCATCCCGGTCCCTTCAACGTGCTAGGTTCGCCCAAGCAGCAAGTCGTTGACAACACCATCAAAGAACTCAACACTCATGCCGAGATCTTTGACATGATGGGTCTGCCCACTACACCGTATGCCAAGATCAATATCCATGTCGGTGGTACTTACGGCGGCGACTTCGCAGGCACAGCCAAGCGATGGTGTGCCAACTTCCACAAGTTGTCCGAGACTGCCCAAGCTCGTCTTACCGTAGAGAACGACGACAAGGCTTCTATGTGGTCTACTCAACATCTGTACGATTACATTCACAAAGATATTCTTATCCCTATCGTACACGACGTACACCACCACAAGTTTTGCACAGGTGGTCTTACCGACAAAGAAGCCATGACGCTTGCAGCCTCCACGTGGTTTGACATCAAGCCCGTCATCCATTACTCACAGGATCGCAGCGTAGAACACAACGACCCCAAACTACGTCCACAGGCTCACTCCGATTCGTACTGGACTCCCGTAGACACGCACGGTCTAGACGTTGACGTTATGCTAGAGTGCAAACACAAAGAGCAAGGTCTGTTCAAAATGCGCCAACTGTTGGAGGGGTAAGTTGTCAGACAATCTTTACGCAGTTAGAAATTTTAGAAACCGTTTGCGCCAAGGTAAAAGCCCAGAGATTGAGCTTGAGCCGGGAGACATGCTGGTGAACACTGAGACGAATCAGGCTTGCTTGGTTATCAACGTGACAAGCAGAGCAGAAACTTTAAAGGCGGTGGTGGAATTATATTCTTCAAAGATTGGGGGTCATGGAACGATGACTCTTGACTCGGTGAAGGCGAAGTGCAAGCAGGGTCTTATGAAGGTCGTGAAAAAAAGGAAAGAAGATGAGTAAGGGTGAGGAATATAAAAAGTGCAGCGTTCTCGGAGAGGAATATCACTATACTGAATTCACTAAAGCGAAGTCAGGGTGGTTGGCAGTTGACGGAACTCGTCGGCACCCACAGTCAAAGGTTGCCAAGAGGATCAACATGTCTCTTAGTAATGGGCTAAGGGTCAGGGTAGGAGATCGGCTGGTTGGGATTAACCACGACCTACATCCAAACAATAAACTTTACGAGGGCATCAAGGCGCAAGTCTTTAAAGAAAATAATTTTGTTGGACACTGGGGAAGGACAGATCTGACAAAAGAAATATATCTTAAAACTTATGAGGCGCTAGAGATAGACCCACCAGATTTAAACAGGGTCAAGTATAAGGCGTTTGGACTGGCGAGCAAAGAAGAACAGAAGTGTTTGGATCATCTAGGTGTGCCAGAGGGAGAAGACAATAGGCAGGTGCGACTATCTGGCACCCGCTACGATGTTGATGGTCTAGTTGGCAACACGGCATATGAGTTCATGGGTGACTTCTGGCACGCAAACCCTAAAATCTATAAGCCCGACCATAAGATAAAAGGCTACACTGCTCAGGAAAAGTGGGACAAAGACCGCCAGCGAGCAGAGGTTATAAAGTCTATGGGCTACGAGCTTGTTATTATTTGGGAGTCAGACTGGAACGAGTTTAAGCAAGGTATTGTTTCAGAACTTAAAACGGAGAAGTGGTAAGGGAAGGTGTGTTTTGCCCTCAACAAATTTAATCTATGCGACTCTGTTTTTTATTGCAGGTCACACGTTGGGTTGGTTTCAAGTCAACAGCCAGTTTGTGTGGGAGTGGTGGCGTGATAGACCGTTCACTACAGTTTTTATCTACGCTATCCCTACGGCGCTATGCTATCTTTATGGTGCCAAGTACGCCTACATGGATACCGGTGAGGCATGGGCTGGCAGACTGTTGGCGTTCGGAGCAAGTTATCTCGTTTTCCCTTTGCTGACGTGGTGGTTGTTAAAAGAAAGTATGTTTACACCAAAAACCTTGACATGTGTGTGTCTTTCTGTTATTATAATGGTAGTTCAATTCACTTGGGTTACTAAATCATAGGAGAACGCATGAAAGATCCCAACTGTATAAAATGTGGCGAGGAATATAACAGACGAAGGGCACAACTAGGCTATGCAACTTGTCTGTCTTGTGGCGACATAGCTGCATCAGCAGAGTCCGCAAGGCGTGCAAAGTGTGTAGCACCAGCCTTTAACAAGGGAGCCTACCAATATGTTGGCTCTTTAGAAGATGCGAAAAACGTAGGGAGATGATGATGAGAAGTATTGTTGAAAATGTGATGAGCGGACTGTTGGAGTCTCCGGAGTGGGAAAAATTAAACAGGCACAACAACAACTGGAAACAAGATCCGGTGTTCAAAGATTACCATAAGCTCGGCAACAAACAAAAAGGTGTTGTGGGCGAGTTTTACGTTGAGAAGCTGATGACTGCTCTGGGGTCAACAGTGACACCGCCAGAGCATACCGACCATGATCGTATCATTGACGACATGAAGACAGAGATTAAGTTTTCCCTAGCCGCTTCGGATGGCGAGAAGATTATTAAAGATAAGTTTATTATTAATCACGTCGCCATGACGAAGGATTATGACAGGCTACTCTTTTGTTGCATCAACCCACCAGAGTCGTGGGATAACGTGAAGGTAAGGAGGAACGACACGTTACCTTATGAACGCACGAGGGTACACTTTATTGAGAAGTCCGACTTGGTTGAGTACATGAACTCGGAGGGGGACAAACTTTTTAAACACCAACAGTCGGGAGAGAAGGGCGGCAATGATGACTACATATGCACAAATGTTGACAAGCTGATTGCTTTGCCGTTTGTGAAAAAAATTAGTGATTGGTAAAATAGTTCTTGATTTCTTCAGCAAGCTGTGATAGTATTAATAGTAAGTTGATTGGAGATTGAGATGATTAGAGTTGGTTCTTTTGTTAGACATGTTGAAGACGACCTCGGCATCGGTCGTGTCGTTGCAGTTCAACGAGGTCTGAATGTTGTCCTCGTGGTCTGGCATCAGGGAGTTCGTCGTCATGATCTGTGTGCTGTTAATCTGATAAAGGCTACATAATGAGTGAAACAGGATTGCTTGGGTTCCAGATAGCTGAGATTGGTGATGCCGTGAGACTAACACTCAGCGGGTTAGCCTTCTTGCTTGGAACGGGGATGTATATTCGTGCAACGTATTTCATGGGAGATGATGAGTGAAGATTGGCGATTTGGTGCTGGTAATTGATCATAACATAAAGGGAAAGATTGTTGAGGAGTACGATGAGGAGAGGGTGGTTGTGACTACACGCAATGAACACGAATATCTGTTCCTCAAGAAACAACTCAGAGTTATAAAAGAAAAGAATCATTCTACATGGAGGTGAGTGCGGTGCAGGTTGGTGATTTAGTTAAGGTAAGGCAGGAGTTGGGCGTAGGCTCAGCAGACACTCGCAAGATTAGAGAACGAGGCTTAGGAGTGGTGCTTTCAGTTGAGGAGAGTAAGCCCCTCGTGTGGGGCGAGTTCATCATTCCAATCGGCAAAGATGTTTCTGTTGCGCTCATCACGGGCGAGGTGGAAACATTTAGCGACAAGAGCATTTTTTCATTGCCATGTTAAATGTACAGGTCGGTGATTTGGTGAAGAAGGTGATGCGGGATGGGCAAATGCATTATGGTCTAGTTGTCTCGGCAGAGTTTCACTGGATTGAGGTTAGGTGGACACACACCCAGCAGAACAGTTTTGACGCTGCGTGTAGTTTGGAGGTTGTGAGTAAGGCAGCATGACAGAGTTAAAAGTTTTTACTGGACCGATGTATAGCGGGAAGACGACTAGGTTGCTTTCTGCTCTGGAGCGGTATTCATACCAGAAGAAAAAGGTTGCGCTTTACAAGCCTGCTATAGACAACAGGTATTCCAAGGAATCGGTTGTGACACACTCGGGAATAGAATGGGAAGCGTTCAATGTTCCTGACGGTGAGGGAATACTGTTTGCCTTGCCTGCTGACACCGAAGTGGTGGCGGTTGACGAAATGTTTATGATACCCGGCTCAGCAGAGGCACTGCTGAAGTTATACTTTTCAGGGGTAACGGTGCTGGTGTCTACGCTTCAGCTTTCTTCGGAGGGCAAGCCCTTCTCCGAGGTGGTGAAGATTTTACCTTACGCAACGTGTGTGCAGGTGTGTGCTGCTGTGTGTGCTGATGAGTCATGCAGTGCAGATGCATACTTCACCCGAAGATTAAAAGAGGGTGGCGAAGAAATTGAAATCGGAGGCGTGGAGTCTTACGAGCCGCTTTGCTTGGAGCATTATACTAAGATAAAAAGGAGAGACGAATGGTTAATTTAGTTTTGGCATCAATGTATTTTTTAATTAATACAACATCTGTTCTTGTGGAGATGGGAGTTTATGAAGACACTGCATCAAGGTGGACTCATGCGGTGATGAAAGGTGCTGAGGAGCCATCCACAACCTTTATCAAGAAGCTACAAATAAAAGATGGCAAACACAAGAACGGATCAAGAGATTATATTGTTTGGGCACCCGCCAACGTGGGAACGACAGACAAGACAATCGGAATCATGTGGTTCCATGGTCACACCGGATTTTCCGAGAGAACATTTAATAAAAGAATCGTGAAACAGTTTTCGCCTCACATGACAGCCAAAGATTTCTTTGTGGTCATCCCAGAGATGCCGTGGTCTTGGAACACTTCAACTCGCACGAAAAGGAATGGTCGCATCTGGCAGAAGAAGGGTGAGTTCACTGCGTTCGTAAAGAGAGTGGAAAGCGACGTAAAGGAATTGGGCGTTCACAATATTGAGTGGCGAGTCGTTGGTCACTCCGCAGGCGGCTCCACCCTTGCCACCGTTGGCTCAACGGGAGACCTTTGCCGCATGAACCCGACAAAGATAGTTTGGTCAGACTCAACGTATGGTTATTGGCTGGAGAAGGCAACATCTGGATGTTTAAAAGATTTTAAAATGGACGTGCACATAGTGAGTTCAGCGAGCAAGACAAGCAGATCAGCTAAGCGGTTTAAGAATACGCTGGCAGGTAAGAACACCACCATTCACGAGGAGAGGTTTCCGCATTTATTGATTGGCGATAACATAGTCAAGCTATCTAATCTTCTTGAGGTGCAAAGATTATAATTGCAAACTCAGTTCCTTCACCAAAGTTTGCAAGTTCGGGAGTCTCCTCAAACTTTAACAGCAAGTTCCTTGGATGCTCATTGCGGACTATTGCGGACTTAATTACGTTTCCATACCACTTGTTATCACCATTATTCTTGAAAAAGAACCAGTCTCCCGGTTTTACCCAGCAGCCGAAAGCTAACTCGTCCCAAGTGTATTCTTGGTTGTTGTAGAAGTGGGTGTGGAGATGGTTGGTGCCAGATTGCAGAGCTATAGTTTTGGATTGACCTTGGATAGTTTTCCAGCCATTCCAGTATGGACCCGAGTGTGCCGGATCTGGGCAAACATAAATAGCGACAGATCCGTTTGGCTCCATGCTCATGAGTTGTTCCTCTGTTACCACTTCAGGGCATACAGGATTAAGAACAGAGATAGGGTTAGTAAACACCCAAGAACCGGGAAACGTGCCCCCCTCGGGGCTGTCCTCCTCGGAAGGATCCTCATCCTCATCGTAGCCGGGAAGATCTTGATCGTTCAGTTCTGCTTCACAGTCATCAAGCTCCCGGCTTAGTTCTGCAATTTCTTCTTCTGCTTCAGCCAGTCTAGATCGGCATTCTTCAAGTTGTGCAGACAGGTTTTCATCAGATGCGTCTTCTTCGTATTCTTCTTCATCTTGTTCTTCAAGGAGTTCCGTCAGTCGTGCAAGCTCAGTTTGCAGTGCTTCCATCTCATCTTCAAGCTGTCGGTAATCGTCTTCACATGCCTCGTCTTCTGCTTGGTCTCGGAGGGCATTAATAAAGATTTCATAAACCTTTTCAGGTGTAAGGTCGTCACTGTTGGTGTCTCCATCCTTATCCTTTTCTTGGTCCAAGCCCCAGAGGGTTGCCTCAAGTTTTTGTCTTGCGTGTTGCCAGCAGTACGGAATCTTGTCATGGATAGAGTTCCGAGTGCATGGGGTTCCTTTTGCGGTGTATGCTTTGCACTTACTCATTTTAGTGTCCTCCAATATAAAATAAATAGTTTGTAAAATGGGAACGTCTCCCCCCAGCTACGGATTTTTGGGAGTAAAAAAATTTTTACATTATGTGCTTATTTCCTTGACAAATCGCCACTTATCATGGTATATATTTAATATAAGATAAAGAAAGATAACAAAGGAGGTCACCAAATGACCAAACGAATCAAAGTTGGAGACAAAGTTTACTACCGAGCACCACGACTTGCTGACCGCAAGAAAGGCTCTAAGCCAGAGTTCACTGTTGTAGAACTTTATGATGGTGGTCGGATGGCAAATGTCCGACATGATAAAGGTTGGATCTTCAAAGGTTACATCGTAGCTAACATGACAAAGTACGAAGGATAGCAGGTGATACTTGAAAATATTAATAAGTGCATGTGTTAACGGAGATAAGGTTCGGTGGAATGGAACGAACCGAGAAGATACAAACATAAAGGAATGGGCTGAGAAGAACAACTTCCAGCTTGTTCCTGTTTGCCCAGAGAACGAATTGTTCGGAACACCCAGAGCGCCGATAAGATTAATGCAGTCCGGTGAGAAGGTGTTGGCTATCATAGGACAAGAGGAGGTCTATGACAAGCTAGAGGGCAAGTGCGAAGAAATAAGCCAGAGGTACGAAGATGTGGTCGGCTTCATCGGAATCGCCAACTCCCCATCATGCGGACTCGCCGCAGGGGTAAAGGGGAGAGGCAGCACGATGAAAGCTCCAATGCATCGCTGGCTAGGCTGTCCCACCACAGAGATTGGAGCAATGAGGTCGGAGAAGAACAGGGATCTTTTCCTAAAAAGAATAAAAAAATACTTGACTTCTGTGCCCAATTAGGCTATATTATATATGTAAGTGAGAGGGGCAAGTCCCCAAAGGAGAAAGATAGAATGCGAATGGCTTATCACGAACTCAACGGCAACCCAATCCTCCCAGAGATGGTGGATGCAGAGATGCCAAACTTTGTTGCCCGCCTTCAGGAGATGGTCAACGAGCATTATGCTCGGTCACTTTCCAACCTTACCCCACCGATGATTCGTGTGGAGGGTGGTCGTAAATATATTAAGATCGCAAAGGTAGAGGAAAACGGTAGCCGTTCAGTCTACTGCTTTGTTCGGGCTGAAGACGGTGCCATTCTCAAGGCAGCGACTTGGAAGGCTCCTGCTCTAAACTTTACTCGTGGCAACATCTTTGACGAAGTGCTGCCCCTGTCACCATACGGAGTTCGCTACTAATGATTGTCTCACGAGACCAAATGCCCCGGCGACCTATTGAGATTGATCTCAACGGTCCCGAGGGCAACGCATATGCGCTGATGGCTTACGCTCGCCGCTTGGGTCGTCAGCTTGGCTTTAGCAATAAAAAGATTGACGGGATCATCAAAGTAATGATGCTCACAAACTACGAAGGTTTGCTTCATACGTTTGAGTTATACTTTGGTGACCACGTGATCATGTACCGATGAAAGGTTATTAATGATTTTAAATGTTATAGCTATTTGGGTGCTGTGCTATGCAGCGGCTAAGCTCGCTACAATAGCAGAGGAGCAAGCGAAGCCATCCGAAGAAGAAATAAGGCGAAGGGTTATAGAAAACTTATGGCGTAGTTGGTGAAAAAGATAGAACGTGTGACTAAGTATACCGTCCGTTTGGAGGGTATACAAAATGCAAGAACTACAACCAGAAGCTATTATCACTTTAATAGAAGGTACGTTCTATCTTGGGCTAATATTGGGAGCAGGCATCATCTCGTTGAGCCTGCTTAAAATGTTTTTATCAATAAAGTAAAGGATTGAAAAACATGTCAGGATATAAAAGAAAGCAAGTAACAGGTAAAGCTATCGCTCAGAACTATTGGGACAAACTCAACAAGGATGGCACATACAACACACCTGTCAACCCTAGACATGTTTGGATTGACTTTGGAGAACCCAGATGCATGGGGTGCGGGTTTTATAAAAACTCACAGCATGTAGATGTAAGACCAAACGAGGACACTAAAGAGAAGTGGCTAAACTGTTGGAATAGAGCAACAGCCGGTCAGTATGCTTTCTTACAAAAGTGTCACATTATTCCACACTGCTTTGAGGGTGATGATTCACTAGATAACTTTATTTTACTTTGTGACAACTGCCACAAGAACAATCCAAACACCCGCTCAACTAAGATGTATCAGAAATGGTTAGATGGTATTCAAGAGTGGACACGTTGGGGTGGAGTGAAGAACGAGATAAAAGAAGCTCAAGAACGTTATGGCGTAACAGATGATGACGTTGAGTGGATTATGCAGAAAGAAGTTCATGGGCAGTTCCTCAAGTTCTACGGAGAGAACGTTTCTCTGGTAGTGGGAGAAGGACTCAACTGGAACACTCGTATGGCTGCGATAGCAATGTTCGTAGAGGAACACCGGACAGCGGCATGAGTAATAAATATCAACACAACCCAGACGGAACAACATTTATATTTATAGAGAGTAAGAAGCACGGCAGTAAAAAAATTTTGATTGATACCGAAGATTGGGATAGGTTGAAAGGATACACTTGGAGCCTATCGGTAATAAAGAGAAACGGAACCTGTTATGCCAAGACTCAAATATTCCATCCGGATGGGGGTTGGATACCGTGCAAGAGGGATGGCAGAAGAAGGCGCAAGACTGTGCTGCTGCTTCACCATCTTATTCTTGGCAAGCCCAAGAGGGGTATGGTCACTGACCACATAAATCACAACGGGCTAGACAACAGAAAAGAAAATTTAAGGTTCGCAACTCTTTCACAGAACGCTGCGAATTGCCAAAAGAAGAAGGGCACCACCTCGCAGTATCTAGGAGTGTCCTTATATACCCGTGGTGAACCTATGTGGCACGCAAAGATAAGCTGCAACAACAAGCGTATTCATATCGGCTATTTCATCTGCGAGCATCAAGCCGCTCTAGCCTACAATAAGAAAGCTATAGAACTTCATGGGGAGTTTGCCAACCTCAATGTGGTGCCCCAAGAGTATATTATAAAGTACGAGGGCGAGGTATAATAAAATGGGGAGTGAAAAAAAATTTAGTGTACGGTGGAAGGATGGTGAACAACCAATCCCGCTTTATTATATTGAGAACATCAAGCCGAACACAGATACGCTAGTGGTTTATTTGCATGGAGCAGCAGGCAAGCCACTGTTCCCATATTATAATGGGCGAGGGATAAGCAAGAGAGTTGATGGGGCTAGTTTCCTTTTGTTCTCTGATCCTATTAGGAGCTTGGACCCTAAGTTGGAGGCTACCATTGGTTGGTACTGCTCGCCCTATCCTGAAGAAGAAATAATCTCGTCCATGACAAGAATTGTTTCGGAGACTAAAGAAAAATATAATTTTAAAACCATCATGCTTGTTGGAGGTAGTGCAGCAGGTATAGCTATAGTAAGAATGATGAAAGAGCTTAGTGGAGCAAGTTGCTTTATATGGAATCCCCAGACAAACCTGCTAGACTATTATTCAGGACACGTGAAAAGATGGAAAGCTATAACAAGATATAGCAAAGAATCTAATCACACGAACATACTGGATGAAAGTCTCTATAGGGAAGATAACAAATACTATATTGCTCAGAAGGTAGACGACCAGTTCCACAAGACAATACACTTCCAACCTTTAAAAGAATTAATCAAAGCTAAGCCTAATGTTTATTTATGTATAGGCAACTGGGATAAGAGGCAAGGGCATATTGCTCCTAGTGGTGATAAGCAAATAGAACTATTAAAGTCGTTCGTTACGCATGGTGTACTAAGTAAAACTTTCTTAACCAGACTATTAGTGTGCAAAGAGTAGGGGGTGAGTGGTTCTAAGGGGTAAATTAATTAACTTTTGTTATAGGGTAGTGGGAGACAGTGGGAAAAGGTGGAAAACCTCACACATTAACTAGCGCACGTCAAGTTTTTTATTTGGCATGACTTTTGCTATAGCAAGGACCGTGCCAAGAAAAAAGTGATCCCCCGTGCATTATTTACTTGACATATGCTCCCGAGTATGGTCTACTGTACATGTGCTTGGGAGAGATACATTGCGTAGCGGTCAAATAATGTCCGAATTAATGAAAATAATGCTTGACTTCTGCTCCCCACTCTGCTATATTATATATGTGAGATGGGGGTTCGCCCTCAATACCTTCCCCAAGGAGATTAAAGAATGAGTTGGAACGGAACTGTTTACTGTCGCTATTGTGGTCAGAAAGGTCACAATTCTCGGACATGCCCCGAGAAAACAGAGCACATGAAGCGCCGTGCTGAAGGCGAGGTTGAGGCGGGCGAGGGTCGTGATGGCTACTGGCACCGGCAATATGCCAAGCGTACCGGAACGTGGCTTGACGGCTCATCAGCCAAGGAGCATAAGAAAGCTAACACTCGCAAGAGACGCTGCAAGTATTGCCAGAAGACTGGTCACAACACTCGGACCTGTCCAGAGTTGGCTGAGGCTAAGAAGCTCTACATGGGCGGCGTTCAGAATGCTCGTGCTGCGATTAAGAAAGGCTTCCGCCAGCTTGGTCTTGGTGTCGGTGCTCTGGTGACAACGGAGAAGTACGGTGAGCCCGTGCTCTGGATGATTGAGAGTATTGCCCTCAACCAAGTTAACCATGAGATGCTAGAGGCTGGTCATGCTTATAACTTCATTCAGTTGAAGCGTCTCTCTGGTGCTTCTACGGCTAATCGTTGGGATCAGATGCACCACGTTGGTTTGCCTGCTTTGCCTGCCGAAGTCTTGATGGAGTTTGGACAGCGACAAAACAACCATGGGTACTTCAAGATTGTTGCTCCTGTGGCGCAAGGTCTTGCCCATGGAATGGATGAGGCTTGGCTTGCTGGTGAAGACATTGAACTAAACGCCGTGTTTGAGGGTCGTGAGTCTCCGAACGCCTATGATAATCGTTGGGAAGATTAAAAAAAAGTTGAAAAAAGACTTGACTTTTGTGCCCACATCGGTTATATTATATATGTATTGAGGATGAGAGGTTGATTGTTGCTCGCACTGTTCACTCTGCCCTTCGGGGAAATGTCTGGATCCTTCGGGATAGGCGAGCAAAACTTTCTTCAAAAAACTTTGATTTTGTACTTGACATTTAGATAAACATCTGATACATTATATATGTACTGAGGATGAGAGATAACCCTTCCCCAAGGAGATTAGAAAATGGCTGTTGATTTTAAAACATTTGTTGCTGTTGCGCCTCACGTCGCTCGGGTTAAAAAGCCCATCTTGCTTCGTGGTCGCCACGGTGTTGGTAAGTCTTGCGTAGTCTATCAGACTGCTGCTGCTTTGGGCTTGCCTGTTGTGGAGCGTCGTGCTTCTCAGATGACCGAGGGTGACTTGGTTGGTCTTCCCAAGACCGACGGTAACGTCACCGCCTTCTGTCCTCCTGACTGGTATGTTGAGGCTTGCAACAATGCTGTCGTCTTGTTCCTAGACGAAGTTGACCGTGCTACGATTGAGGTCCGTCAAGGTATCTTTGAGTTGACTGACTCTCGTAAGCTGAACGGTCACGTTCTTCACCCTGAGACGCTAATCTTCGCTGCTGTTAACGGTGGTGAGCATGGTGAGCAATATCAGGTTGGCGAGATGGATCCTGCTGAGCTTGACCGTTGGACGGTCTTTGATGTTGAGCCTACGGTTGAAGACTGGCTTGACTGGGCTAAGGGTAACGTCAACGAGATCGTCTGGGACTTCATTAACCAGAATCGTGACCACCTTGAGCACCGAGGTGACTTTGAGCCTAACAAGGTTTACCCGAGTCGCCGCTCTTGGGATCGCTTCAACGAGTGCCTTGAG
>Ga0163109_10001944_pt1 | contig 16267 bp, 10 predicted proteins | sample CRUFie1St13metaG_FD_108704 | JGI IMG/M metagenome (GOLD analysis project Ga0163109, IMG submission 108704) | Marine microbial communities from the Costa Rica Dome - CRUD Field 142mm St13 metaG | ecosystem: Environmental > Aquatic > Marine > Oceanic > Photic zone | place: Costa Rica: the Eastern... | reverse complement strand
TCCGTCACGCCCAATCCGGCCTCCACCCATGCCACGTTTGAGATGAATCCCTCCTTGGCGGGTGTGCTCGAGTTTCGAAATCTCGTGGGTCAGGTTGTCAAAACGGAAACCCTCCAGCCCGGCATGAGTCGCACACGGGTTGAACTCGACGAGTTGGCCGATGGCATTTGGTTGGTGAGTCACCGCGTTGACGGCGTTGTGGTCGTCACCAAGCGACTCGTGAAGCACTGAAGAGAGTTGGCCTCCTGAGGAGGGCACCGAGGTTCCCTTCTTGTGCACGTCATGATGTGCATCCTTTGGTGATGGGGCGATGATTCGAGCGACCTTCGTGGTGAACTTCGTCCATTCATGCAGCAGAACAATTTGAAGAGAGAGGCCCTCGAATACCACGCCAGGGAACGGCGGGGGAAGGTGGAGGTGATCCCGACCAAACCGTACAGCACGCAGCGGGACCTCAGCTTGGCCTACAGCCCTGGGGTGGCAGAGCCGTGCAAGGCGATTGCAGAAAACCCACAGGACGTCTACACCTACACTGCCAAGGGCAACCTCGTGGCGGTCATCAGCAACGGCACAGCAGTGCTTGGCCTCGGGGACATTGGTCCCGAGGCGAGCAAGCCTGTGATGGAGGGGAAAGGCGTTCTGTTCAAAGTGTTCGCGGACATCGATGTGTTTGACATCGAGGTGGACGCCACAGACGTCGACCAATTTGTGGCCACGGTCAAGGCGATCGCACCCACGTTTGGCGGCATCAACTTGGAAGACATCAAGGCTCCTGAGGCGTTTGAGATCGAGCGCCGTTTGAAGGAGGAGCTCGACATCCCCTTGATGCACGACGATCAGCACGGCACCGCGATCATCAGTGCGGCGGCCTTGATCAATGCCCTCAAGCTGGCAGACAAGAAGATTGAAGACATCCGCGTCGTAGTGAGTGGTGCAGGAGCCGCGGCCATGTCGTGCCTCGACATCTACGAGCAGCTCGGCATGAAGCGGGAGAATGCGGCGGTGTTTGACAGCCGCGGCCACATCCACTCCGGACGCGAAGGTTTGGATGCCAGCAAGCAGAAGTACGCCACGGACGTGCAGTTCGCCGACTTGGCGGAGGCCATGAAGGGGGCGGACGTGTTTTTGGGCTTGAGCAAAGGCGGTCTTGTTGATGCGCCCATGGTCCAGGCCATGGCGGCCAACCCCATCGTCTTTGCCTTGGCCAATCCAGACCCAGAAATCGGATACGACGAAGCCATGGCTTCACGCGAGGATGTCATCATGGCCACAGGCCGCAGCGACCATCCCAACCAGGTGAACAATGTGCTGGGTTTCCCGTACATCTTCCGCGGAGCCTTGGACGTGCGTGCCACCGGCATCAACGACGCCATGAAGCTCGCCGCCGTGCGCGCCATCGCGTCGTTGGCGGAAGAGAACGTTCCGGACGAAGTGAGTGAGGCCTACGGAGAGGGGGCGCTGACCTTTGGTCGGGACCTCATCATCCCCAAGCCGGTCGACCCGCGTTTGATTTCTGCCGTGGCGCCTGCCGTGGCCAAGGCTGCCATGGACTCAGGCATTGCGCAAGCGCCCATCACGGATTGGGACCACTACAAGCGCCACCTCGAGATGCGCTTGGGCAACGACAGCACGTTCTCGCGCAACATCGCCACCCGAGCTGCGCGTGCCCCGAAGCGCGTGGTGTTCGCCGAGGCCGAGCACTACAAAGTGTTGAAGGCCGCAGAGATGGCGATGGACGAAGGCATTGCCCACCCCATTTTGCTCGGACGCCAGAGCCGCATCGAGGCCCTCATTGAAGAAAACAACCTCGAACTCGAAGGCGCCACCATCCTTGACCCGCGCGGGGAGGACCAAGAGGAGCGTCGCAAGGCGTTCGGGGAAGTGTTGTTTGAGCACCGCAAGCGCCACGGTTTGACAGCCCTCGAAGCCGAGCGGTACATGCGCCAGCGGAACTACTTCGGGTCCATGTTGGTGGAGCAGGGGGAGGCAGACGCTTTGGTGTCGGGCTTGACCCGGAACTACCCCAACGTGATTCGTCCTGCGCTGCACGCCATTGGCAAAGCCCAAGGGGTCAACAAGGTGGCGGGGATGTACATCCTCCAAACCAAGAACGGTCCGATGTTCTTCGCCGACACGACCGTCAACACGAATCCCACAGCCGAAGACATCGTCAACATCACGTTGCTGACCGCAGAGGCCGTTCGCAATCTGCGCATTGTGCCGCGCATCGCCTTGCTGAGCTACTCCAACTTTGGCAGCTCCAAAGGCCACGACGCCGAGAAAATGGCCGAAGCTGCGCGCTACCTCCACGTTCACCATCCCGAGTTGATTGTGGACGGGGAGATTCAGGCCAACTTCGCGATGAACCAAGAGAAACTCGGAGAGAGCTTCCCGTTCAGTGCCTTGCACAAGCGGCAGGTCAACACCCTCATTTTCCCCAACCTCTCGGCCGGCAACATCAGCTACAAGTTGTTGCAGGAGATGGCCGGCATGGACGCCCAAGGTCCCGTGTTGCTTGGCATGCGCAAGAGCGTGCACATCCTGCAAATGGGGTCGAGTGCCAAGGAAATTTTGGACATGGTTCGCCTTGCGGTGGTCGATGCCCAAATCAAAGACGCCCACCTGTGATTCATCATTTGCACGGCCGCCTCGTCGAAAAGCATCCGACCCATGTGGTGGTCGAGTGTGGCGGCGTGGGCTACTACGTGGCCATCAGCCTCACCACCTTTGACCAAATCGGCGACGACGAACTCGTCAAGATTCACACCCACATGGTGGTGCGGGAAGACGCGCAGTTGCTGTATGGCTTCGCGACCGAGTCCGAGCGGGCTCTGTTCCTGCTGTTGCTCGGCGTGAATGGGGTGGGCGCGAATACGGCCCGTCTCATCTTGAGTGCCATGGATCCCGACACCGCGGCGATGGCCATTTCGTCGGGAGACGTCGATGCCATGAAGCGTGTGAAGGGGATTGGGGCCAAAACAGCCCAACGCATCATTGTCGATTTGCAAGACAAAGTGGGCGCTGTCTATGGCGGTGCGGCCACCTCTGCCACATCCATTTCGGCTGCGCACAATACAATCAAGGCGGATGCGTTAGGGGCTCTGACGTCGCTTGGCTTTGACAAGGCGAAATGCAACAAGGTGCTGGATCAACTCTTGGAAACTCAAGGAAATTCAGCCTCGTTGGAAAGCCTGATTAAAGCTGCTTTGCGCGAACTTTGACCGACACCGACGATTGAACACGGAGCACGCATGACCCCCTCACCACAGGCCGATGGGCCGCAATGGAGGAGATTTTGGAGCCTTGGCTTGGCCTGGATGGCCTGTGCCATCGTGACCACGCTGCACGCCCAAACGCAATCCGACACCACGTTCAATTTGCCCTTCCCCCACGACAACGGGGACATGTTCAATCCGACTGAATTCCCGGGAGGGGTGTCTTTGCAATGGCCGAGCAACTTCAATTACGGTGTGGTGTACAACCCCCTCACCGGGATGTACGAGGTCCAGCAAACCATCGGCGACACCTTGGAGTTCCGTCCGTCGAGCTTGTTCACCTTGGACGAGTACCTGAACTACAACATCGAGGGCAACCTGACGGAGTTTTGGAACGAGCTTCAGGAAGAAGAAGATGAGGCCGACCGTGCCTTTGCGCCGAAGCTGGAGATCGACAGCGAGCTGTTCGAGATGATTTTCGGCAGCAACGAGATCGAGATCAAGCCGCAAGGAACCGCGGAAATCACCCTGGGTTACACGTGGAACAACACGGAGAACCCGCGCATTCCGGAACGTCAACGGCGTGCGGGGTCCGTGGATTTTGACCAGCGGATTCAATTGAACCTTGGCGGAAAGATTGGAGACAAGATTGAGCTTGGAACGCAGTTTAACACGCAGGCACTGTTCGACTTTGAGAACCAAATGAACATTGGTTTCCAGGGCGAGGAGGACGACATCTTGAAGAACATTGAGGCGGGCAACATCAACATGCCGCTCAACAGCAGTTTGATTGCGGGCTCGCAGAGTTTGTTTGGTTTGAAGCTGGAAACCCAATGGGGGCGTTTGTACAACACCACCGTCTTCAGCCAGCAAAAGGGAGAGCGCAGCGAGATTGAAGTGGAGGGGGGTGCCCAAACTCAAGAGTTCGACATCCGCGCCGACGACTACGAAGCCAACCGACACTACTTCCTGTCGCAGTACTTCGTGGACAAGTACGACGAGGCGATGCGGTCGTTGCCAGTCCCGAATTCGGGGGCCATGATCAACCGGATCGAGGTGTATGTCGTCAACACGCAGGCCAACACCCAGGACGTGCGGAACATCGTGGCCTTCACCGACCTCGGGGAGCACCCGGATTACGTGTCGACCAACCTGCCGTTGGGCAATTTGATTGACAACACCAGCATCTTAGGCGGCGCAGTGCTTGAGCCTGCCACAGAGCCCACACCCGACCGCGCGCCGAACAACTACAACAACGACCTCTTCCGAAGCATGACCCTCGACGAGGGCGTGATGAGCTACACAGGTGCCAACCAGGCCATTTCCACCGCGTTGGGAGGCGACCTGCGCCAAGGGATTCACTACGAGCGCGTCGGCAATGCGCGGAAATTGAGCCCGTCGGAATTCACCTACAACAGCCGCCTTGGGTTCATTTCGTTGCGTCAGGCCTTGAACAACGCCGAGGTTTTGGCGGTGTCGTACGAGTACACGCTCAACGGCGAGACGTACCAAGTAGGTACGCTGTCCCAAGACGGATACGCGGCGCCAGGCGCCTTGATTCTGAAGATGCTCAAGTCGTCCGTGACCCAGGTGGAATTGGACAACGGAGACCAAGCGCCGCTTTGGCGTACGATGATGAAGAACGTGTACTCGATGGGCGCCTTTGGGGTGAGCAACGAGGATTTCCGTCTTGACATTTGGTACAACGACCCCAACTCCGGGGTGGACTTGAACTACATCCCTCGGGAGCCGCTCGACGGCCAGTTGTTGATCCAAGTCCTCGGCATGGACCGGATTGACATCAACGGCATGCCCAATCAAGACGGCGTGTTTGACTACGTCGACAACGCGGCGGTCAATGGGGGCACGATCAACAGCCAAAACGGCCGCATCTTCCTGCCGTCGGTGGAGCCGTTTGGTTCGAATTTGGCGAACAAGATTGGGGAGTATGTCGACAACTCAGACATCCCCGCTGCAGACCAAGACGCCATCCGCGACGCCTTGGTCCAAACCTTGGTGTTCCAGCCGCTGTACGACAGCACCAAGACGGCCGCCCAGCAAATTCCATCTCTGAACCGTTTCCGCATCAAGGGCCGGTTCCAGTCCCAGAGCTCCTCAGAGATCCAGCTCAATGCGCTCAACGTGCCCGAGGGTTCTGTGACCGTCACTGCAGGGGGCGTGAGGCTCGTGGAGAACAGAGACTACACGGTCGACTACAACTTGGGCCGCGTTCGCATCATCAACGACGGCTTGCTTGAATCGGGCCAAACCATCAAGGTGTCCCTGGAATCCAACTCGCTGTTCAACATCCAAACGAAGACCCTTTTGGGCACGCGTTTCGATTACGTGGCCAGCGACAACTTCAACATCGGAACCACCTTCTTGAACATGCGGGAGCGCCCGTTGACGCGGAAGGTGAACATGGGCGACGAGCCGGTGAACAACACCGTTGTGGGGGCGGACTTCTCGTGGCAAACGGAAAGCCGTTTGCTCACAGAACTCATGGATCGCCTGCCGTTCTACAGCACGACCGCCAAGTCGACGTTTGACATCAGCGCGGAAGGGGCGTATCTGATTCCAGGGCACAGCCGCGCGGTGGGGGACGAAGGCACGGCGTACATCGACGATTTCGAGGGGTCTCAGAGCACCATTGATTTGCGGGCGGTCAACCGCTGGTTCTTGGCTTCGACGCCGCGTTGGCAAAACGACAAGTTCCCCGAGGCGTATCTCGAGGACAACCTGGCCTCGAACTACAACCGTGCGGGCTTGAGTTGGTACACCATCGATCCGTCACTCATGAACGGAAGTGCGCTGCAGGACGGTCAGGTGGGCGGGGAAATCCGTCAAGACCACCGCATGCGTCAAATCCTGTTGCGCGAGCTCTACGAGAAGGGCGACTACAGCAACAGCGCCACGGCAGGGATGCCGACCAACCTGCCGACGTTGGACATGACGTACCGTCCGACCGAGCGTGGCCCCTACAACTACGAACCCTTTGAGGGCTCAGATCACTCTTCTGGATTGGAGCCTGACGGCACCTTGAAGAACCCGGACCAACGCTGGGCGGGCATTCAACGGGCCTTGACCACGACTGACTTTGAAGCGGCGAACATCGAGTACATCCAGTTTTGGGTGATGGACCCCTTCAACGAGGATTCGGAGAACGAGAGCGGAGGAAAGCTCTACATCAACTTGGGCAATGTCAGCGAGGACATCTTGAACGACAGCCAACTCGAATTTGAGAACGGACTGCCCTCGGCGAACAACACCGAACTCGAGACCGACACCAGCGCGTGGGGGGTGTACCCCGACCCGACCACGTTCAATGTGGTCAACGCCTTTGACAACAGCACCAACGACTACAGCCTGCAGGACGTGGGGCTCGACGGCTTGAACTCCGAAAACGAGCGCACTTTCTTCGCTTCGTGGTTGGACGGCTTGGAGGCCGACCTGAACCCCGATGCGTTGGCCCAATACCAAAACGACCCTTCCGCCGACGATTTCCGCTACTTCCGGGATCCTGTGGCTCAGCAAAACGGGGAGGACATTTTGGAACGCTACCAGTTCTTCAGCCGTTACGAGGGCAACTCCAACACGCAGCAGCCCTACGGGTACCCCATCACCTCGACGACCATCCCCAACACGGAGGACATCAACGAGGATTTGACCTTGGGCACCATCGAGTCGTATTACCAATACGAGATTCCGCTGACGCTGTCTGACTTGGCTCCTGAGAACGTGGGCAAGGGGTACTTGGCGGATGTGCTTGAAACGGTGTCCAAAACCAACGGTGCCGGAGAACAGCGCCCCATCAAGTGGTACCAATTCAAGATTCCTGTCCGAGAGTACCAGCAAGCGTACAACGGCATCAGCGACTTCCGGTCCATTCGATTCATGCGCATGTTCATGCAGGGATGGAGCGAGCCGGTGACGTTGCGTTTTGGCCGCATCGAACTCGTGCGAGGGGAGTGGCGCCGCTACGAGCAAAGCCTTGCGGGCTTGCAGGAATTGGAAGTGGACGACCCCACGGGAACCCAATTCGCGCTGTCGGCGGTGAACTTGGAAGAGAATGGGGTGCGTCAACCCGTGCCGTACGTGATTCCTCCGGGCATCAACCAAGAAATTGACCCCTCCAACCTCAACCAGCGTCGCTTGAACGAGCAGTCCTTGGCGTTGGACGTGTGCGGGTTGGAAGACGGCGATGCGCGTGCGGCGTACCGCAACATCAACTTCGACATGCGGATGTATGAACGTCTGAAGATGTTTGTGCACGTCGAGGCGGGACGACAGGATGAAATCCTGAATGAGGGAGACGTGAACGTGTTCGTCCGTTTGGGCAGCGACTACGACCAGAACTACTACGAATACGAGATCCCGCTGAAGCCGACGCCCATCGACGTTGCGGCGTTGGACGAGTACGACATCTGGCCGCTCGAGAACAACATCGACATCAGCTTGGACTCGCTGCGTTTGCTCAGCTTGCAAAAACTGCAGAACCGCTACGTGGACGGCGAAGTGTCGGCCACAGGGGTGTACTCCGTGGTGGACGCCGGGGGTAAGCGAAGACTTTCGGTCAAAGGAAATCCCACGTTGAGCAACGTGGTGACGGTCATGGTGGGCATCCGCAACCCGGACAAAGATTTGGAACAGCCCTTGTGGTCTTCCGACGACGGCCAGCCCAAGTGTGCGGAACTGTGGGTCAACGAGCTCCGGTTGTCGGGCTTCAACGAAGAAGGCGGCTGGGCGGCTGTGGCTCAGGCGAACGCCACGTTGGCCGACTTGGCGAATGTGAGTGTGGCAGCCAACATGTCGGTGCCGGGGTGGGGTGGTTTGGAGCAGCGGGTGCAGGAGCGCCAGCGCGAGACCATCCAAGGGTTGGATGCGAACGGCACCATCCAGTTGGGCAAGTTGTTGCCTGAGAAGTTGGGTGTCACCTTGCCGATGTACGTGGGGTACAGCAACCAAACAAGCACCCCGCAATTCGATCCCCTGTCGCCGGACGTGGAGATGACCGATTTGGCCGCAATTGCAGACCAAATCACCGACCAAGACGACCTCGACGCCATTGACTCTCGTCAGCAAAGCGCGCGGAGCATCAACGAGGTGCGAAGCATCAACTTCTCCAACGTCAAGATTGCCCCGCAGTTTGGCAAAGGGGGAGGCAGCAAGGACCGCAACAGCCGAAAGAGCAACGATTCCAAAGGGGACAAGCTGACAGAGGAGCGGGAGCGATACGGCGCCAACAACCCACGTGGCGGAAGCAGCCGTGGGGGAGGAAGTGGCAACAGCAGCAAGGGCCTGCTTTCCATTGTCAATCCCGCGAACTTCTCGGCCAACTACAGCTACAACGAGCAGTACCGTCAGGACATCTACACCGACAATTTCCGGAACGTCGAGCACCGCGGGGCGTTGAATTACGCGTGGTCGCCCAAGCCCAAGAAGCGTGAGCCGTTCTCCAAGATTGGATTCTTGCGCAACTCCGACTACCTCAAGCTCATCCGTGACGTGAACTTCTACCTGTTGCCGAAGCAGGTGTCCGTGTCGAATCAGATGCAGCGGATGTACGAGGTGAGCACCGTTCGGGACAACATGTCGGTCTTGAACCCGCTGACCGACTTCGAACCCATCATCACCCCGCAGGTGGTGAAGACGTGGACGTGGAACCGCAACTACACGGTGAAGTACGACCTCACCCAGGCGCTGAAGTTGGACTACCAAGGCTCGGCGCAGGCGTTGATTTTGGAAAATCCTGGGTTGATTCCTTCTGAAGTGGAGGACCCCGATGGGTACAACGCGTACCGCGAGGAAATCCAAAACAGCTTGGTCGAAGGCGGCGAAGTCACGACCTACAACCACCAGGTGAACGGGACCTACAAGTTGCCGTTGGACAAGTTCCCGTTGACGGATTGGTTGAGTGCAGACACGCGCTACCAGAGTTCGTTCCGCTGGGACCGTGCGCCGTTTGCCCAGGACACCCTCGGAAACACCATCCAGAACAGCCGCAACCTCAGCCTCAACACGCAGGCCAACTTCAAGAACTTCTACAACAAGGTGCCCTTCTTGAAGGAGATCAACAACAAGCGCCGTCCGCGTCCCTCCAACCGCGAGGTGAGCAACGAGAAGCGCGACGGCTTTGGCAACATCATCGACGAGGAGGAGAAGGAGAAGAAGGAGTTGAACATTGTGGAGCACGTGTTGCGCTTTGCGATGGGCCTCCACACGGTGAGTGGCACGTATGCGCGCAACGAAGGCACCATGCTTCCGGGGTATGCGCAGCAGGCGTCGTTCGCCGGGTTTGACCGTGACTTCACAGCACCGGGATTGCCATTCTTGTTGGGACACCAAAACACCGACCTCTACGGCAACGGATTTGGGGCGGGCACGTTTGCGCAGGAAGCCGCCTCGAACGGATGGCTTGTGCAGCAGGCGAACTTGAACAACCAATACACGGAATCGTACAGCGAGAACTTCAATGTGCGCGCCAACCTCGAGCCGATCCGCGACTTCAAAATCGAGCTGACGGCCAACCGGAACATTTCGCGCAACTACCAAAGCTTCTTCCGCTACGACGACGACCTGCAGGACTACGTCAACGAGTCCGCCAACGAGACGGGGAACTTCACGGCCACCGTGTTGACGTGGCCCACCGCGTTTGTGGACGACGACAGCACATACACCAACCCCGTGTGGCAGAATTTCTTGGCGAGCCGCCGATTCATCTCGGAGCGCCAAAACGAGTTGAACTACAACGACGAGCTCAATGAAATTGGGTATGCGCCAGGGTTTGGCCCCATCAGCCAAAACGTGGTGGTGCCCGCCTTCATGGCGGCCTACCTTGGCCTCGAGGCGCAGGACGTGCCGCTCGATGTGTTCCAGGCGCCTGTGCGCCCCAACTGGCGCGTGAGCTACGACGGCTTGTCGAAGAATCCGACGCTGAAGAAGACGTTCAAGCGTTTCAACCTCAACCACACCTACCGCAGCACGATGTCTTCTGCGTACACCACCAACCTCGGTTACGAGGGCGATGAGCAGGGGCGCCCCACTGCGACGGACCAAGGGGAGTACCAAGACTACATCAGCCAACGCCAGTTCAACACGGTGACGATTTCCGAGCAGCTGTCACCACTCGTCGGGGTGGACATGAGCATCAAGACGGCGAACGACAACGAACCGCAGATTCGCGTGGAAATCACCCGCGACCGCAACATCAACCTCGGCCTTTCCAACTACCAGATCACAGAGACCAAGACCAAGGGGATCGTGATTGGGGTCGGCTACAAGTTTGACGATGTGCCCAACCCGTTCTTGAAGACGTACGGCAAGCTGCCCATCAAGATGCTGAAGAAGACGGATTTCTTGGTGCGGTGTGACATCAACATCCGCGAAAACAGCACGGTGATTCGCAAGATGGTTGAGCAGCAAAACCAGGTGACTGCAGGTCAGCGGTTGGTGTCCATCAAGCTCAGCGGCGACCTCGAAGTCAGCGACAAAATGACCCTGCGGGCCTTCTACGACCAGCAGATCAACAAGCCCAAAGTGTCGACGTCGTTTGCGACGACCAACATCAGTTCGGGCATCGCGTTGCGCTTCAATTTGACCCAGTGATTTGGGCCCTGCATGGGTGAACAAATTGGAGGGCGGAGGTGTACCTTCGTCGCATGAACATTCCAGAAAACCTGAAGTACACCAAGGAGCACGAGTGGGTGCGCCTCGAAGGTGATGTGGCCGTGATTGGCATCACGGATTTTGCCCAAGGCGAATTGGGTGACATTGTGTTTGTCGAGGTCGAAACCGTGGACGAGATGTTGGCGGCCGACGAGGTGTTTGGCACGGTGGAAGCGGTGAAGACGGTGAGCGACTTGTTCATGCCCGTCGCCGGTGAAGTGGTCGAGTTCAACGAGACGGTGGAGGACGACCCGTCACTCGTGAACGACGACCCCTACGGTGAGGGATGGTTGATCAAGGTCAAGGTGAGCAACGCGGATGACGTTGCGGCTTTGCTTGATGCCGAGGGCTACAAGGCCCACATCGGCTAAACCCCACGCGTTTTCATGTCGACTGGCGCTCCCCAAAGTGCGGGCTCCCGCGTGTGGGTAGTGCCAGCATGCACCACAGCTGTTTTGGTGGGCATGCACATGCTCCCGGGTTCTGATTTGGACGCCGACACTTGGTGGGCGGCATGGCACATGGACAAGGTGCTGCACACGATTGCCTTTTCTGGATGTGCCCTGACGTGGGCCATTGCCCTGGCCAAACAACGTCGCCTCCAAGAGGGGTGGAGGCTGGAACAAGTCTTGGTGGGGGGTGCGCTCGTTTTCGGCATGGTCCTTGAAGCTCTGCAAGGAGCGTGGATGTCCGGACGAACGTTTGATTGGATGGATGTCGTGGCCGATGTCGTGGGCGCGATGAGTTCCTTGGGCGTCTTCTTCGGCATCTTTGGTCAACGACCGGGCAGAATCGCAAGCGATTGATTAATTTCACCCCCTCAAACCCCGTCTCATGCTTCGCAGAAAGACCCCTCAAGCCGACCTCGAGAACAAGCGCTCCACATGGAGGGCCCTCGGATTTGTGGCTTCTCTCTCCTTGATTTTGTCCGCCCTGGCGTGGACTTCTTACGACGTGGCCATCACCCGTGCCATTGACTTTGAGGCCGACCTGCTCGAGGACGAGGAGATTCCCGTGAACGTGGTCACCCCACCGCCACCGCCGCCGCCACCCCAGCAGACGACCGTAATTGAAATTGTGGACGACGAAGAGGAAATCGAGGAAGAGTTGGAAATCGAGGACATCGAACTCGACGAAGACACCGAAATCGAGATCATCGAGGACGAGGAGGATTTTGAAGAGGACACCCCTTTCATGATCGTGGAGAACATGCCGGCGTTTGGACCATGTTTGGGAATGCGTGGTGACGAGCGCCACCAGTGCACCCAAATGGAGATCATCAAGTACGTCAGCAGCAACACCAAGTACCCGCCCATCGCCAAGGATGCAGGCATCCAGGGCACGGTATTTGTCTACTTCGTGGTGGGCAAAAACGGAAAGGTGCGCGACGTGAAGGTGCTTCGTGAGGTCGACCCGCGTTTGGACAAAGAAGCGGTGCGCGTGGTGGAGAGCCTGCCATCATTTGAGCCTGGCCAACAGCGCGGAAAGTCGGTGTCGGTTCAGTACACCATCCCGGTGAAGTTCATCATCCGGTAACCGTAAACCAGGAGATTTCTTCGAACCACCCATCTACCGCGAGCAGCGTGTAGAGTGCAAAGAGGAGCGCCCCCCAAGGCATTCCTCTTTTCGCATAGAGGTAGATGCTCACGACGTCAATCACCATCCAGTACAGCCAGTTGGTGGGATCGCCTTGAATCATCCACCACGTGCCCACAACGCTGAACACCGTGGTGAAGGCGTCGAGTTGAGGCATGCTGCTTCCGCGGCGGGTCAGCCAAGGGACTGCGAGCCACCACGCCCCAGCACCGGTCGCCAAAGAGAGCAGGTGCGGTGCCCAACCGTGGGTCTCAACGACCCACTCCGAAGTGCCAAACAACCACGCCCCGTATCCCGCCATGGCCAAGTAAAAGAGGTGCAGCAGCGTCTCGGCTTGCAGGTTTCTGCGCCAGCATGCCCACCCCATGCCGACTGCACCCAGGGCCGCAAAGAGGTAGGCGAGGGGCAAGGTCCCATTCAAGTAGAGCCACGTGTAGGCGACGTTCAGGAGGACGCCCAGGACTTCTGCCGCCCTCACCATGGCCACTGACTCAAGACGTGTTGCAATCGTGCCTCAGGGGTGCTTCCCTCTGCCACGATGTGGGGCCGGTGCTTGAGGTGGGCGCGGTACTTCGTCTCAAGGGCAAGGCGATCTTCAAGTTGGGGCAAGGTCCGAAGCGGATCTTCCTCCCACGTTTCAAGCACAGGACACAGAATGTGCAAATCCACCCGCGGATTGGGCGGCATCAAGGGGTGCCAACTGAAGTCGAGTACCGCTTCTGACCACAACCTCAACACCAAGTCTCCCGTGTCGCAAATCACCCCAGGGTGCGTCGCCTGGGCTTGGGCGGCGGCGTCGGTTTGGGATTCGTGAAGCGCGTCAAAGGTGGATTCGGAAACGTTCCCCGAGAGCACATCGTTGTGGGTCCGCGCGTGCTCGGGCACCCAAGCCCAACCCAAGTGGGCAGCCAATTGCTTGGAAAGGGTGGTTTTGCCGGAGCACTCGACCCCGGTCACAACGACCCGGCGGAACGGCGTTGTCAAAACTTCACTCATTCAGAGGGGTACGTTTGAAATCCGGCGTCGAAAGCACAATCACACGGCTCAGAGAAGTTCAATTGCACCTCGGGCAACAAAGCGGTGAGCATGTCTTGCTCCTCCACGGTCATTTCGTTGTGAAGGAGGTCGAGGATTTGGAGTTGTGTGAGGTTGCCCAGAGACGCAGGAAAGGAAGCCAGGAGGTTGCTCCAAAGGCTGAGCACTTCCAAGTCCGAAATGAGGTCGATGTCCATGGGAATGCCTTGGAGTTCGTTGTCCCCCATGCTGATTTGCGTCAAGTGCGGCATGCGCAGCAGGACCGCTGGAAAATTCCTGAACCGGTTGTGGTCCGCCACCACCGCCTTAAGGTCAGTCATGTCTGTAAGCCAATCGGGGAAATGGTCCAGTCGGTTGCGGTTGACCAACAAATACCTCAAATCTTCAAGCCGTTTCAGCTCCGTGGGCAGGTCGCGAAGCCGTTGGCGGCTGAGGTCCAAGGCCAATACCACCACGCCAGAATCTTGGGCTTGCAGTGCCTCATCCAGATGGTCAAACCAGACGACATCCTCGGGCAAGTCCACAATCACCTCGCGTCGCGCTTGGCCCCAAGACAGTCCATGAAGAGCCCAAGAAAGCAGCACGAATGCCGCAACTCGCTTGAACATGGTTGGGGCTTGAGAGGCGGGAATCATGGTTTCTCAAAGTTCGGTCGAAACGTTCAAACCGCGCTGCTTGATTCGTGGGGATTCGGGCCATGGGGGCTTGTGCCGGCGAGGAGGGACAGGGCCCGCTCGCGGTCGGCCTGCAGGGCCGACTGCAGGTCGTCCCTCGAGGCAAACTTCACCTCGCTGCGCATCCAGTGCATCCACCGCAGGTGGAGGTCGGTGCCGTACCAGTCGCCTTCGGTGCCGATGAGGTGCACCTCAAGGGACGGCCGGGCGTCTTCGTAAAAGGTGGGGCGGGTGCCGACGTTGGCCATGGCGGGATGCCATTGTTGGTCTGGGGTTTGGCACCACACGGCGTAGACGCCCTGAGCGGGCATCAGCTTCAACGGGTCGGACAATTCGAGGTTGGCCGTGGGGAAGCCGAGCTCGCGCCCCATGGCGTTGCCATGCACGACGCGCCCCGTCGTGGGGTAGGGGACGCCGAGCCACGTGTTGGCCTCGGCGACGTTGCCTTCTCGGAGGGCCTGGCGGACCTTGGTGGAACTGACCCGCACGTCTTCCACGCGGTGCGCGTCGAGGGCTTCCACGTGGAAGCCCAGGGCCTCTCCCAACGTTTGCAACGTGGAGAAGTCGCCCGCCCGGTTGCGCCCAAAACGGTGGTCGTCACCGATCACCACAGCCACGGGTTGAATGCAATCGCCCATCAAGCTCTTGGCATACTCCCACGGGGTCATCCGGGCTAGGGACAACGTGAAGGGGTGCAGGACCACATTGTCGAGTCCGGCGTCTTCCAACAAGGCGAGGCGTTCGTCCAGGGTGTTCAAAAGTTCCAACCCGTGGTGTTCGGGGTCGAGCACCGTCCGAGGGTGGGGGTGGAAGCTCAGCAGGGTGGTCTCGGCATCGTATTTGGCCGCAACCTCCCGCAATTGCTGGAGAACAGCGCGATGTCCAGCATGAACCCCATCAAACGTACCGACGGTCAAAACCGTCCGTCGGGCGCCTTCAGAAGGGGTTGGAAATTCAGATGCGTGGTGATGCAATCGCACTGAGCAAAGTTAGGTGCGGAATTTCGAGGCGAACGAACTATTTTTGCCTTCGATTTCACAAGCAAACCACACCAATGTCCGCACAAGGAACCATTGCACAAGTCATCGGCCCAGTCGTTGACATCCGCTTCCCCCAAGGAGTTGCCCTCCCCAAGATCCTCGACGCCCTCGTGGTCGAGCGCGCTGAAGGCAACCTGATTCTCGAAACCCAAAAGCACATCGGTGAAGACACCGTTCGCGCCATCTCCATGGAGGCGACGGAAGGTTTGAGCCGCGGCATGGCAGTCCAAGCCACCGGCACAGGCATCACGATGCCCACCGGCGAAGGCATCAAGGGCGGCCTGTTCAACGTGGTGGGTCAAGCCATCGACGGCATTCAGGGTCGTTCCTTTGGCGAAGGCCGTTCCATCCACCAAGCGCCTCCCAAGTTTGAGGACTTGAGCACCTCGACCGACGTGTTGTTCACGGGCATCAAGGTGATCGACCTCATTGAGCCTTACGCCAAGGGGGGTAAGATTGGATTGTTCGGTGGCGCCGGTGTGGGCAAGACGGTCTTGATCATGGAGCTCATCAACAACATCGCGAAGGGCTACGAGGGCATCTCGGTCTTCGCCGGTGTGGGTGAGCGCACCCGTGAAGGAAACGACTTGTTGCGCGAGATGATTGAATCTGGCGTCATCAAGTACGGTGAAGCCTTCGTTGAGAGCATGGAAGCTGGCGGCTGGGACCTCACCAAGGTGGACAACAAAGAACTTGAGAAGAGCCAGGCGACGTTGGTGTTTGGCCAAATGAACGAGCCTCCAGGTGCACGTGCACGCGTCGCTTTGTCAGGTTTGACGGTGGCGGAGTACTTCCGCGACGGAGACGAGCAGAGCGGAGGTCGTGACATCCTCTTCTTCATTGACAACATTTTCCGTTTCACCCAGGCCGGTTCAGAGGTGTCCGCACTGCTTGGACGTATGCCTTCGGCGGTGGGTTACCAGCCTACACTTGCGACGGAAATGGGGGCGATGCAGGAGCGCATCACCTCCACGAAGCGCGGTTCGATCACGTCTGTGCAGGCGGTCTACGTCCCTGCGGATGACTTGACTGACCCTGCACC
>Ga0163109_10001943_pt1 | contig 16268 bp, 15 predicted proteins | sample CRUFie1St13metaG_FD_108704 | JGI IMG/M metagenome (GOLD analysis project Ga0163109, IMG submission 108704) | Marine microbial communities from the Costa Rica Dome - CRUD Field 142mm St13 metaG | ecosystem: Environmental > Aquatic > Marine > Oceanic > Photic zone | place: Costa Rica: the Eastern... | reverse complement strand
CACTTAAAAGTTTCTCAAAACGTTATAAAAGACCGGTTTTCGTCTGGACAGAGTATTTTAATTAATACAGCAGGACAAGACGAAAATCCAGACTTTCCAAATGGAAATGTAACATTTAACTTTGCAGGTGCAGTTAAAGGCAATAACATAAAGAATGGTCTTGCTCAAGCTGGTGATGGTATTAGCCCTCCAGAATTAAATTTATCATTCGGCGCCCCTAATCCTGATTTAGGTAGTACAACTAAAAAATATCATCCAGACTTAAGTTTCCCTTCTAAGGTTGATTTATCAAGCCCAGATCTTCCTCCTGAAGAAGGAGAAATTGCTGGTATTGAAAGCAATCCTGACAAAGGTTACGGCAGTAATAATAGTCAACTTGGAACAAACCCAGGGCTCGCAGATGCTCATATAAGAGAAGATGGTGAGCCTGGGGAACAAAAAATAGACAAATTATATGCTGATGATGAGGTAATGCATCCGTAATGACTACTAATCATAGAGCACATTCACCTGTACATTACGATCCGCGTTCTGATAGTGGTATTGGTTCTTTAAAGCCTAAGTTTTTTAAACAAAGAGCGTTTGGTGGAGAAGCAGGTATTTATGGTTCTTTTAAAAGTCCTTATGACCCAACAAGAGAAGAAAACTTAGATATTGATATTGAAGATGATTTAAGCGACGAAGAAGAAGCAGAGTTTTCTTCAAAAGCTTTTTCATCATTTAAAAAAGAAAAAGATGACCCGTATCGTTGGAAAGGTAATGATAGATTTTATTATACACCTGCCGGCGGCAATAGTGGTCATACGTCAGTTGGTCTTGCAGCTAGTCATGATAGAGGATTAAATCTTTTAGAAGAGATGATAAGAGAAGTAGTATTAAACGAAATATCTGGCAGAGCTATAGTAAGAGGAACGTTAGGCGACATGTATCCTAGAAAGAATACAATAGGAAACATGGGAGCAACAAGAGCAACAACTCTTCGGGGCGGCGGAGGCAATATTAATAGGATAGGTGACAGAGACTCGCACTCAGGTCGTCCAAATGTTGAAGACATAGAGGAAGATGAAACAAGCTTTGCCGACTATGTTGACATGGACAGAGATGAAGAAAACGTTAATAAGCACATGAAGCAAGCCAAAAGAATATCAAAAGAATAAGAAATTTAACCTGTGTGTGATTTACTATTGTTTAATGTATATTTAATAATAAATTAAGTGGAGTTTAATAGATGACAAATTCGTTATATGCAGAAGCCATTGCAGATGCAAAGGCATTAAGAGAAGCTGCTGAAGAAAGAGCAAAGCAGCAACTAGTTAAACAAATGTCGCCTAAAATCAAACTAATGGTTGAAAATGCTATAATGGGTGAGGAAAGCTTTGACTCTGAAGAAGTTCGTCATGAAGACCCGTATAGTGATGTAAGTGACGAAGAAACAACTGTTGACTCAGAGTTTATTGAAATGCCACGTGATTCTAAGCGTGACGCCAATGAAGACTTAGATATGGTTGACATGAGTGACGATACTTTTGCTGATAGCGATGAAGAATCAGCTTCTAGCGTTGAAATTATTGATGATGCCGACGTAAAAGAATTAAACGTTGAAAGCGCAAATATTTTAAGCAAACTTTCAACAAAAAGAGTTAAATATAAGGCACTTTCAGAGCAACTTATTAAAATAAATGAAAATGCTCGCAAAGCTAAAAAGCTCATTCAGTTAAGTGAAAGCTATAAATTGCCTAAGAAAAATGAACTCGAAATTAACAAATTAGTTAGTATTTTACTAAAAGAAGTTAAATTATTACGTGAATCAAACATAATTAAAACCGATAAACAACTTCTTGAATCATATTTAAAGTTAGCACAGGAGATTAATTCAATGTATAAAAGAAGAAAAAGTAGACTTGATGAGTCAATTGAAGCGCTACTCGAAAATGAGTTTCTTTTCGAAGAAGACGGAGAAGAAGAAGGTAGCGATGACGAGCCAGCAGAAGGCGGTGATGATTTAGACGCACTTCTCGGCGACGAGCCTTCATCTGATGAGCCAAGCGATGATAGTGACGACGAGCCTGCTGAAGAAGCTCCTGAAGGTGACGATATGCCAGAAGGTGGTGACGATGAGCTTGATTTAAGTGACGCAGATCCAAAGGCAATTAAAGATGCACTTGAGGCACTTGAAGCAGCTTTAGGTATGCCTTCTGATGAGCCAGAGCTCGAAGAAGAGTCTTACATGGTCGACGGCGACATGCTTGATGGTGATATGCACGATGGTGATATTCATGACGAAGCTATGGACGAGATGGACGAAGCTATGGACGAGATGGACGAAAATAGCTATTGTGAAGACGACGACGACGAAAAGAAAAAAGAAGGAATGCACGAAGGTCGTGACGTTTACTTAGACATTGATGAAAACATGCTCCGTCGTGAAATTTCAAGAATGAAAAACTTAAGAGAAGGTAGAGCTAGCAGAAGTGAGAATGCAGATGCACAAAAAGCTTCACGAACAAATCGTAAGCTCGTTGCAGAAGTTGCTCAATACAAGAAGGCATTAAACGGAATGAAGGGACAGCTACAAGAAATGAACCTTTTTAATGCTAAACTTCTTTATGCAAACAAGCTAATGCAGAACAGAAACCTTACTTTATCGCAGCAGAAGAAGATCGTTGAATCTTTGGATGGTGCTAAGTCTCTTCGTGAGGCAAAGATTCTCTTCGAGGGAATCGTAAATGCTTTAAATAAGCAAAACAAAGCAAGTAAAAACCTAACAGAAGGCACAACAAGACGTATCCTTGGTGAATCTTCCCGTTCAACTCGCAGCGCTCAGCCCGCAAACAATCGAGTTGAGGTTGATCGCTGGGCAACACTTGCAGGTTTGAGATAAGTTGATCGAGAATTTAACATAATTTAAAATAACTAAGGAGAATAAATAAATGTCATTTAAATTAGAACAACTAACAGAAGGAATTCGCCAACGTCACGTTGGTGCACAAAACAAGAGACTCGTAGAGAAGTGGAACCGCACAGGTCTTCTCCGCGGTCTTAACGAAGTCAAGCAAGAGAATATGTCAACTCTTCTTGAGAACCAGGCAGCTCAGGTCCTCCGCGAGGCAAATACTCTCGGTAGCGGCACAGCAGCTAATAGCGACATCCGCGGTTTCGCAAACATTGCGTTCCCAATCGTCCGCCGCGTTTTCGGTGGTCTCGTTGCGAACGACCTTGTTTCCATTCAGCCAATGAGCCTCCCAAGTGGTCTCCTCTTCTACCTTGACTATACCTACGGTAGTAACTCAGGACACTATGAGGAAGGTAGCTCACTTTATAACAGCCCTGTTGGTAAAGGCGTTCAGAGCGGTTCATTAGGTGCAGGTGGTCAATATGACTTAGCTGGTAGCGGTTTCTCTAGAAGACACGCAGCTCTATATACACTTGACGCTGATGGCGAGCTAAAAAACATTGCTGCATTTGATAGAACAAGTGATGCTCACCTAAAACTAATCCAATTTGATCAGCAAATTCTTGATCTAGATGCAGGCTCTTCAAGCTTCCAGCTAATGACAGTTGCTGTTGCTGACCTCGAAGCTGCTGAACCTTTAGATAAGACAGCTGTCAAAGATGTCGCTGTTCATGAAGTTAAAAATGAGTCTGGAAACGGCGTCAATGCTGATCCTTTAACAGCTCAGTTAGCTTCTTCTGTACAGACAGGTAAAGGTCACAACGTTAGAAGACTTAATCAACTAGGTACATTTGATGGTACAACCTTTACACCCGATCCTTTCGCTGGCGATCACATTTTATTAGTTCTTAATCTTGCTGCAGGTAGAACCATTACAGGCAACTTAGACTTAGCAGACGGTGGCGAAAATGTTCCTGCATCTGTTAAGATGACTTGGGTACGTCCTGACCAATTTGACGCAACTTCAGCTGGTGGTGACGTATTAACAGTACCTTCATTTGAATCTGACTTTGGTGGTTCTGGTAGCCCAGGAGATCCATCACCAGTTATCCCTGAGATTGACATCAAGATCGAGTCAATTCCTGTAACAGCTCAGACCAGAAAGCTCAGAGCTCGTTGGTCCCCAGAGCTTGCTCAGGACCTCAATGCATACCACAGCATGGATGCTGAGGTTGAGCTTACACAGATTCTCTCCGAGCAGATTGCTCTTGAGATTGACCGTGAAATCCTCAACGACCTCCTCGTTCAGGCACAAGGTGCAAACTACTACTGGAGCCGCAGCCCGGGTAAGTTCGTTAACAAGAAGACTGGCGCAGAGATTGCTCGCACAAGCACTCTCACCCCTGGACCTGCTTTCACAGGTACAGTTCGTGAGTGGTACGAGACTCTTACTGAGACCGTTATCGACGTTGCAAATGAAATCCATAGAAAGACACTACGTGGTTCCGCGAACTTCATCGTTGTCTCTCCTGACGTTGCAACAATCCTCGAGAGCTCCGTCATGTATCGTCCTGACATGAGCATTGATGGTCAAGGCCAGGTCGGTTCTGCATTCTCCATGGGTGCAGAGAAGGTTGGTAAGCTCAGCAACCGTTTCACAGTCTACAAGGACCCCTACTTCCCACGTAACAAGATTCTCGTCGGTTACAAGGGCGGCAGCTACCTCGAGACTGGCTACGTCTACGCTCCTTACGTTCCTCTCATCGTCACTCCTACAATCTTCGCGCCTGAGGACTTCACCCCACGTAAGGGTGTTATGACTCGCTACGGCAAGAAGATGGTTCGTGCTGACTTCTACGGAACAGTTACCTGCCTCGACATGAACGTTATCTAAGGATAACATTTAGCTTCGGCTAAGTCGGTCTAGAAGAAACCAGCTTCGGCTGGTTTTTTTGTATACTTTTTTTGAAATTTCCGAATAGAAATCATTAATTTATATAAACATATTAAAAGCAATTTAAAGTTTTGCTAAAGTTAAATTTCGCTGCTAAAATGATATAATTATATAATGTTATAGAGGATGCAAATGAACAATAAATTATTTAAACAATATTTAAAGATTATTAGCGAAACGACTAGTTATACTCAAGTTCCTTCTAGTGAATTAGGTGGTCAAAGACAGCATGAATATGCTCCTGAACAGTCTGTTGATAAAACTAACTTAAGTTTATTAGATACAATAAAAGACTTAGTAGAATATTCAAGTCCAGAAACATATATTAGTTTTGTTGATAAATATGATGACGATATTCCGAGGTTAAGCGTAAATCCTAAAGTTTCGTATAATACTCCTCATGGTATTTATGGATATCCTTTAAATGCAAAAAATATAACACGTCTAGTAACAAAAAAGTCTCCTACAAGCGCACAGTTTGCAATTTACAGACCTTATATACATGTTTATAGGATTATTACTCCTAATTTAGTTGAAATTAAACCTGCAGGAAACGGAACCGCAGTTACTTCTAGCTATACAGGTATAAACGGTGTCAGAGAAGCAATTGTTGATATACAAAGCATGACTTTAAATTTATTAAGAAGATTTGATAGTCAATTTGAAGATGAAGAATTTTGGATGGATACAGTTGGAGCAACTAGAGGTATAGGATTTTCAAAAGACCCACCAACGCTAAGAATTGAAAAAAAGTCTTATATAAGCTATGTTACCCAAGCAGTAAAGGCTTATATTGTTAATTATTTTTATATTCTCTTAAGTTTAAAAAGTACTGCTGAAAAGCAAGAAGCTTTTAGAGAAATGTCTAATGAAATTACTAAATTTATTTTGACAAATATTGAACACAGTAACGCAATTAAATCTATTAAGCAAAAAAAGAAAGGATTTTCTTTTTTCTTGGTTTATTATGCTGCACATGTTCTTTCAAGTATTTTTAGTCCTATAAATCCACATACTGCAAACGATGAAGATATTGTAGAAAAGTATATAGATAAAATAAATAAAGGAGAAGTATTTGCTCAGCTTCTTAATGATGTAGGAATAGGAAGCATTTCAGATCGTGGTACTGGAACAGTTCATACATCAGAGCCGGCGCAATCTTTTGTAACATCTTTTGTTAAAGAAGAGCCAACATACCAATTACTAGGAACTTATAATAACCCTTTGAAAAGTTCTTCTGAAGAATTTGATGCAGCTTCGACAGAAATATTACACTTACTTCACCTACCAACTCCAGTTTTATTAAGTGACATATTAGAAAAAATAAAGAAAAAGATTTATTTTAATATCCATGATTTAAGCAGTGTAAAGTCTTATATAGAAAAAAATAAAAAGTCTCTTAAGGTTTTAAGAAGAATGCAAAGTACATTTGACTCTAAAAAATTAATATCAAGTGACTTAGTGATAGGCAAATTGCCTAGGTTTTATGATGTCTTATTGCAAAATAGAAGTTATGTTTTAATAGCGCTGTTATTTACAAATTCAGATGAAGTTGCTGAATATCTTTATAAAGAGTTAAAAGAAGCTAGTAAGTCAAGCAAAACAAGAATGCTAGTATTAGATGCTGTAAACGAATATGGCAAAATTCAAAGAGAAAGTTTAAAATAAATGCAGACAAAAAATATGCTTATTAAGAATTATATAAAACTTTTATTTGAAACAACACGGTTTACACAAGATGCATCAGATGAACTTAGTAGTAAAAGACTTAGTAGCATGTCTGATGTTCAAAGTTTAGATAAAACACATATGAGTGCTATGAAGTCTATACAAGATATATTAAGCCATATAGATGAAAGCACTTTTATAAGTTTTGTTGATAAATATGACGAAGATATTCCACGTTTAGGTGTAAGTCCAAAAATAGAGTATAAAACTCCACATGGTATATATGGTTATCCTTTAAGTAAAGATAATTTAAGAAATATGCTGCTTAATCGAAGACCTACAGAAGCTAAGTTTGCAACAAAAAGACCTTATATACATGTATATAAAATAACAACACCTGATGCAGTTATTTTACAAAGAGTTGACGGGAAAATAGAGACAAATAAATATACCAGTGTAGATGGAATAAGAAAAGCCTTAGAGGACGCAAAAAACTCAATTTTAAATTTTCTAAGAAGATTAGATGGAATTTCTGAAGAAAGTTTTGCAAGAAAAAACAAACACTTTATGAGTGATGTCAATTCAAATACAGATTATAAGCCTACGATAGAAATGTATAAAAGCGAAAGTAAGGCTTTTTTTGTTTCTTATGTTAATCAGCTTAGAATGTTTTTAATACATTGTATATTATATTCTAGAAATCTAAGCGGTGATAAACAATCTTATTTTAGACAAGTAGCTGATGATATCTTAACATTTTTATTAAGCAACATTAAAGAAAGTAGAAAATATAACGAAATTTCAAATAAACACAAAGGTTATCCTTTCTTTGTGCTTTTCTTTGTAATAAGAACATTAACTATAATAGCATCTCATATGATTGCATCTGGAAACTTATTTGTTCAGTTACTTAGCGATGCAGGTATAAAGTCAATAATAGATAGAAACACAGCAACTATTCATAGAAATGAGCCTAATCAAGCTTTTGTTTCTTCGCTTACACCTGATACTAGTAACTTTAAACTTATTGGAACGTATAATAATCCTTTGCTAATCGATGAAGAAGAAATGTCTCGAATAACAGATGAAGTTCTTGTTAATTTTGACATGCCTGACTATGCTAGTAACTTGGAAGAAATATATAAAATTATTGAAAAAGAAATTGAATTTGATATTCATGACGATAAAGCAGTTGCAAAATATTGTAATGATTTAAAATATGAAATTGGTGAAACTGAAGAAGAGTTAGTTGATCCTAGCATTATTCATCGGTTTGAAATAAAATATACACCTAGATCTGTCATGGAAAATCTAACTACTTATTTTAATATTTTAAGAAGAGCTAACTGTAAATTACTAATTGCATTATTATTTACCAAGTCTAGAAAAGCAGCGTCTACGATAGATTATTTTTTAGCTAGAAATATTGAAACAATGGAGCAAGACCAATTTATAGAGTTAATAGCTGATTACGGTCATATTAAAAGAAAATACGATAAAGAGTAATTTATGTTTTACACAAATAAAGAAAAAAGCGCTGTTAAAAAAAATACTTCACCAACAAGTACTGATGTTAAAGTAGCAAAAGAAAAAGGTATAGATCTAGCTAATTCTTGGAATGCTTATTCTAGAGAAGTAAGACTGCACATTTTTGCTAGTGATATAAAAGAAATGACAAGATTTTATAATAAAATCCTAGAATTTCCTGTTGTTAGAACTTGGCAAGATTCTATAGAAAGCGGTGTTTTGCTTAATATAGGCGGAAACATCATAGAACTCTTTAGCAAAACAGGCAATAAAGATAATAAAAAGTTCTTTGGCAACTGTTCTTTTTCTTTAAGGGTTAAAGATGTTTTAAAACTACATGATAAGTTTTCTAGAAAGAATATTACAATAGGCTCGCTAGAAAACAATAGCTGGGGAGATACTAGTTTTACTGTTAGCGACATCGAAGGAAATCAGATAACTTTTTTTACACCTAACTTTAGCTATAACAAATATTATAAAGTTAAAATAAACTAGCCTCTTAATATATTCCTTATTAGTCTTCTTATATGAGCATCTCTTATTAATTTGCTATAAAACTCTTTTAAGCCTAATGTTATAATTAAAGCAGGCGCAATAAAAACATTAGTATTAAATAATGTTTGTGCAAATTGTTGCTTAAATTCATCAGGCATATGCTTTTTAAAATACGCTCTAAAAGTAGTATTTTTTAATAGTTTTTCTATAGTTTTATAATCACTGTCAGTAAGAATTAAGTCTCTTCCGTCAGAGCTTTTTAATAATAAATTTTTAAACATTAACTTTCTTATTTTTTTCTTGTGCTTATTTAAAGTCGCTGAATAGCCAATGTTTTTAAAAACAATTTCAAAAGAATTGTCTCGTAAAAGTAACTTTACAATTTCAGCTTTATTTATTGAAGTATTAGACATAGTATTTTCTAAAATGCCTGCTATGATTGATGTTATGTCTAGAGGAGACTTTTTTAAATCGTCAATATAGTCAGGATAAAATATTTTAAATTCTGAAGACTTTGAATCAGATAGAAATGTAATAAGCATTTCATTAAAGTCTTTTGATACAAATTCAGAACTATATGACCTTTTAAAGTGAGGGCCAACTTTTTTATTTAAGTACGTTAAAAACTTTTCAATAAAAAGTTTACCATCAAGATTTGCTGTATTTAAAATTCCTTTACTGCTTCTAATCATTTTTAAATAAAGACTTGTTATTGATTCTAAATTATTTTTAACAACTAAATCAAATAAATTATTACTATGAAGTTTTTCTAACGTTAAAAATACATAAGTAACAAAAAATAATTTTCTTTCATCATCTATAATAATATTGTTTGCAAGATTTTTAAAGTATTCTAAAGCTGCATCTTTTAAGTCAGAATCTATTATAACTAAAATTTTATTTCTTAGATGATATCTTAGTTTTATAAAGTCAGGTTTCCCACTTTTAAAATAAGCATCAACGTTGTCTTGAATATTAAAGTACAAAGAAAGTAGAGTATTTTTATTATCGTATATTTTTTCAAATAAATATTCAATAATTAAGTTTTGTTCCGACTTATCATAACTAAGTACATTTTCAAATAAAGCCTCTAGAGACTTAGCGTCTTTAGTTTTAGAGACTTTTTCGTCGATATATCTTGAAATATTATCAATAGAGATTTGTCCGCCAGTAGTATTACAAAAAGTTACATATAAATCTAAAAGTGTTTTATACCGTAATTTATATGTTGAAAAATATCGATTATGAAAAAATTCATTTATAAATAAAATTACTTGATTTTCGAAACCACGCGTCATAATAGGAAATTCTGTATGTGTATTTGAAATATTGGCTTCATCCAAATAGCTTATAAACGCAGCAAAAAAGTTACTAATAAAATCATTATTACTTAACGCTTCAATAAGCTTTTCATTTTCAAATAAAAGCTTAGCATTAAAGTTTTCTTTTGAGAAAAATATAAATTTATCAAATTTTTCTAAGTAGTCATTGAATTTTTTGTCTTTATTGTAACTAGTTATAATAAACTTTGCTATTAAAATTAAATTAGATGTCGTTAACATATCTTTTGATATTGTAACATCAGCAGTATTGGGTGCATTAGAGATTTTATTTGCATTGTCAGCAATTTGAGTAAAGTTATCTAACAATATATCTTTGTAATGTACTATAATACTTTGTATGCTATATCCTATAGGAAAACTAGGCAAATTATCAATAATACTGGTATTTTTTAACTTTACAATATTAGCAAACGACTGAGAAAGAAATAATGCTTTAGTAATTTTTTCGTCTAAAGCCTTTTGTTCTTCTGACTCGTAACCTCTAAAATTTCTATTACACTTTAAAAGAAAAAAATCTTTGTATTTAGAGTATTGTATTATTTCTAAAGATTTATTAAGTAGATTTATATTATTTGTATTAAAAGCAGATTCAAAAGATTTAAGTATAAGTTTTTCGTCAAAATTTTCATCTTTAAGTTTATATTTTAAAAACATTAATGGGTATTGTTTATGCGATCTGCGATTAGTTGACATTTTAACAGCATAGTCATATATCTTTTGTTGCAAAGCATTTTTTTGTTCTTCACTAATGGCTTTTTCAACATATTCACAAGTCAGTGCTGGCAAAGAATCTTTGTCGTCACCATCAAATTTATTTTCAAAAAACGAAGATAAGTTTACAAGGCTTTTTGCAAGAAAATCTACATCTTTTTCTTTATATTTGTGAAAATAATAATGAAATATTAATTCTTCTAATTTGTCTGTATTAAAATCAAATCTCATGTCATCAGACTGAATGTCAGCATTTAACATTGATGTTACTGCAATAATATTACCACAAAAGCCTTCTACATTATTTCTATCAAAATTAGCTTCTATGCTTTTTATTTGTTTTTTTAGTTGATCTTTTCTTTTTTTTGTATAGCTAGAAACAAATTCTGATATGTGAAATCTTGCTTCTTCCTTAATACCTGCATCAAAAAGACTACTTTTGTTCATATGCGCGTTGTAATAGTCACATGTTTCATTATCTAATACTTCGCCATCGTATGAAATTTTTAAACTTATTAGCGCATACTCGTCATCTTGTTTATAACTATCTTTTGAATAAGCAATCGCAACTAATTGTTTGGCGGTGTAGTCTAGCCATGTACTCGACCTTTGTGTACACCATGATACTTCACCAGTAATGTTATTGCTTATGTATCTATTAAAACTATTACTTGACATTGGATAAACTATTTTAACTTTTTCGTCTTCGTAAATAGTTGCTATATCGTGATCGTTATCGGTACTAAAATCTTGAGTTGCGCCATCTGTAAGTTGATTAACTATTCTAAAAACATTTTCAAAACTATAATCACCTCTGTCAATTAGAATTTTATCTTCTTGTCTTAACGAAGGATAACAATAGTCCATAAAGAAATTTGCATATTTTAGACATTGGTCAACTGAAACTTCTTTTTTTGTTTCAATAAACTCTAAGAGACTATGATATAACTTTCTAATTTCTTTTATTTTAATGTTATATTTTTTTAACTCGTCATCAATGTCATTTTCAGCTTTTTTTCTTGCTTTTTTATTTGCTTTGCCTTTTAAGTCTAGTAACTCTTTATCTTTTGTAAGTGTTAAAAGTTTTGTAAGAAGAGTTTCTTTTTCAATAGCACTTAAGTCTTGATACTTGTCAGAAAGTTTTTCAATAAACTCGCTTTGACTTAAAAGAGCTTCGTTTAATAGGCTATTATAAATAAAGTCAAAATTTAATTTCATTATTTAAACCTCTATATTTAATACTATATATTTATAGTTTGAAGGTTTAAATGTTACTAGAAGCTTTTATTAAAGAAATTCTTTTACTTGAAAATAAAAAATCATTTGCAGGTTTTTTAAGTGAATTAGTTGCTATTATTAAGAACAAGTCTGTCGAAGAGCAACAAACGCTATTAAAAGACGACACTATTAGATTTATATTCTCTTTAGTTGATAGTGATAAAATAAAATACAAAGATAAAAAAGAGCGAAAACTAGTCAATAAAAACTTAAAAGTAGCTGTTGACAATCACATAAAAGAAGTAGTTAGTAATCAAGAAGTTCAAGGTTTTGGTGTGGTGTTGCCATTATCACAGCTTTCAGAATACTACACTATAATATTAAACTATGTATTATTCATAGAAGAAGAAGATTTAAAAACAGTATTTAGTAGATTCCTTATAGATGTTCTAAAAATTTTATCTTATCATAAAACTAATATTTATAATTCATTGACTCAAGAAGAAAAAGCTCAAATATTTAGTGGCGAGACATCTATTCTTGATATACATTACGAAGTTAGAAGTCATAAATTTAGAGTAACTGACGGATTAGATAGTAAAACAGAACTTCTTAATAATTCTACATTAATATACACGAATGACGAGTGGTTTATAGTAATGCCTCATAGCTATAATTCTTTTTATGAATGGACACTTACGTTAGTAGATGAAAACAATATTTTTAGGCGTGAAAATTATAAGAAGAATCCAGAAGCTAGAGTTCGCTGGTGTACGTCTTTAAAAGGCAACCCTAGTCATTGGGAAGAATATTGGTCTGACAAAGCCTTGGTTTGCTTGATTGCAATTAAAAAAGGCAGTCACTACAATTCAGAAGATGATTATAGAAGAATAAGTTTAAAATATAAGTTAGATAATAACGACACATTAAGCTCCTCGTTTATGCAAAACTATTACGTAAAATATGGCACAAATAATTGGGACTTAAATAAAATTTATTCTTTTGGTGAGCTGGTTGCAAAATATCCAGACAGTTATGATTATGAGCTTGGTCAATTAGATTACCATAGATTTATAGACCTAGATAACTTAAAAATACATTACGATATTAACCTTACAGATAAGTTAGAGAAAAAGCTAGAAGGTTTATCTAAAACTGAATTTTATTATTCAACTGAAACTGTTGATTCTGATAATATGAATGTCTTAGACGTAAGTGAAATACTCACGTTTAGTGAAGAAACAGAAATTATAAAATCGCTAAAACAAAACGAACATAAAATAGAAGAAATTTACAATTCGATTGCATAACACTATTATCTATTGTGAATAATTGCAAGGAGAAATTATGAAAGATAAACTAGAGAGTTTTAACAAAGAAGTTGCAAAGCATCAAAAGCTTCTTTTTGCTGTAGTTGGAGGTATTTTAGCTTTAACAGTTGCATTTGGGCTTGGCAGAGTAACAGCACCTGTTGATGTACAAGATGTATGTAAAACATATATTAGAGATACAGGACGTTTAGAAGGACAATTGGAAACTTGTAGAACAGAAAGAGCCACTGTTATTGACCAACGTCTCGTTAGATGTCAAGAAGCAGAGCGCGCTGCATGCGAAGAAAAGCTTGAAAGATTTCGCGAAGCATGTGAAAATTTAGCGTGTCAAGAGAGTAGATAAGATGCATAAAGTAATATCACTATTTTTATGTCTAACGTTCTTGTTTAATAACGCCCATGGCCAACCTTCTCAATCAGAAGAAGAAGTATCTGCAAGGCCTTTATTGACCGTAGAGTTAGAGACAAGACTGCGTCCGATTACATTTCAGATAGGCAGCTTAACTGTTACAGGTGAGTTTTTAGACAAAGACTATCCTGCACCTTATAGAGGATATATTTTGTCACGTTCTGACGTAGGATTGTTAAAGACAGTTGTTGATTCTGTTCCTGAAGACTTTACACGCCATTGCGACCAAAGAATTGACGCTTGTATTGCTGAGCTACAAACATGTCAGGCAGACTGTAATGCAAGAGTAGAAGCAATTATGCAAGAACTAACAAGCACAAAAGAATTGTTAGTTTTAGAAACTGAAAAGCATGGTGATACTCGCTTCTGGTATACAATTTATGGTTTTGGTGGCGCAGTTGCTGCTTCATTAACTACTGCATTAATTGTAAGAATTATTAATTAAGCTATTTTTCGTAATATTTATTTAAAAAGGAGAGTCCTATGAATATTTCAAAAGAAGACTTAATGAAAATTATTAAAGAAGAAGTTGCAAATGCTAAGAAAAAGACTGCAAAGTCACAGCCTGTTAAGTTAACAAAAGAAAACTTAAATAGAATTATTAAAGAAGAAATGCAATCTTTTAAAAGAAGACAACTTCGCGAATCAAAGAGAGTTGTTAAAGCAACACCAGATATGCTTAAGAGAATTATTAAAGAAGAGCTTGAAAGAGCTCAAAGATAAAAAAAGTAAATAAAAATATAAAAAAGCAACTTGCACATTAATATATAGATGTCAATTAAACGTAATAACAAAAAAGGAAGGTTTAAATATGACAGAGCAAGTTGTTGATAGTCAAGTAGTTAGTGATGAGGCGCAGGCAGCACCAATTAGTGAAGGCGAAGGCCTTCATCTTGAACCAGCACAGGTTAGAGCAGTTAATGTCTTGCTAAGTGGATGTCAAGTTGCACAGCGCAGAGGCGCATTCTCTCTTTCTGAGGCGCATACATTGCAGGAGGCAATTGATTCATTGGTTCCGCGTGAAGAGCAGGAAAGACAGCGTCAAGAGGCACAGGTAGCATCTGCAGACCAGGCAGGTGGCGAGGATAGTGACGTCGGAAGCGACTAATTCGTTTATATAGCTTAATTTTAATGAAAGAGCATCTTTTTGGTGCTTTTTTTGTATTTAGATATAGAAATGTTATAATTAAAGATAAGCCCACGTTAAGGATGATGCCTGAAGCGCCAGGAACGTGGAAACATGCGCACTTATAAAACCCAAGGAGGTAGTCATGCCAAAAGTAGTATTTACAGATACAAAAGGTTTAGTTCAAGAAAGTGGCAAAGGTGTTGTTGGACTTTTACAATCAAAAACATTAAGTGCATCACATTCAGCAGGTGCAGTTATCAGCTCTGGTGCTATTGTAATCCCAGCGAACTCTTTAATTACCGGTATTCATACAGTTGTCACAACTAGTTTAGCTGGAGAAGCCGGCGCAGTCAATGTTAAAGTCGGCACCGCGGCACTCGGAAATCAAATAGCAGTTGCAGCAAACTTAGGGGCAAACTTAGCTGGCGCAGCAGCAGGTAAAGGACAGAGTACAAATACAGAGCTAAATACAGCTTTAGAAGGCGCAGCAGCACTAGTAATTACTCCAGGCACTGCATATTTTTCTGCGGAAGATGAAATCTTTATTACAGTTACAGATGCTGCTGGAGACCTTACTGCAGGTGCAGTCCAGTTTACAGTTGAATTTGTGACTTTTAGTTAAGGAGTAAAAAGTGGCTATTAAATTAACAGTTGACGATACAAAAGGTTTAATTCAAAAAACAGCGTCTAGCGGTGGTGCAGTAGGTATAAAGCAAGCACGTTCAGCTTCTGGAACTTTTGTTGCTGGTACAGCAACAATTGTTTCTGGAAAAATTACTATTCCAGCAAACTCTTTAATTACAGCTTATCATGTAGTTTCGACTTCTGAGCTTACTAGAGCTGGTGCAGCAAATATGGGGGTAAAATTTGGTATTGAAGGTGATGATGATAGTTTAGTTGCACTTGATGCTGATTCTATTCATGCAGCTGATGACAATGTTGTAAGCTTACCTGCAGGAGAAGGAAATTCATCTGATGCTAATGTAAGTGCTTCTTTGGACAATGCTGGCGACCATAATACACCTTTGGTTGCAGTAGCTGGCGCACAAAAAGTTGGTACAAGTGATATTGAAGTAATTGGAACAATCCTTAGCGCAGCAAACTTCACAGCCGGCACAGCTCAATTTATTGTTGAGTTTGTAACATTTAGTTAAAGGGTATTTTAAATGTCTAAAAAAGTCTTAAAGGAAGAAGCTAAGAAGCCAGCACCAAAAAAAGAAGAAGCTAAAAAGCCAGTGCAAGAAGAAGCTAAGAAGCCAGCACCAAAAAAGGAAGAAGCTAAAAAGTCTACTCCAAAAAAAGAATTTGCTGAAGGGCAAACAGTTGTAGATAACAAAGGCAGAAAATATCAGATTTTAAGTTTACCTAAGTTATTAAATGATGAATCAAAAATTTCTTTATTAGATAGTGATAAAAAAATTGTAATTCGTTTAAAGAGAAAGCTAAGGTTAGCTTAATAAAATAAATTAACTTACCACATTTCAGTAGATGATTTGTGGTATTTTAGTATAGCGAGAAAGAAATCGTGATATTAAGATAGTCTCTAGATATTTATTAATGCGTTTAGTGAGGCTTTCTTATGGCAAACTT
>Ga0163109_10001942_pt1 | contig 16271 bp, 14 predicted proteins | sample CRUFie1St13metaG_FD_108704 | JGI IMG/M metagenome (GOLD analysis project Ga0163109, IMG submission 108704) | Marine microbial communities from the Costa Rica Dome - CRUD Field 142mm St13 metaG | ecosystem: Environmental > Aquatic > Marine > Oceanic > Photic zone | place: Costa Rica: the Eastern... | reverse complement strand
TTCCAAAAAATTACAAAAAATCAAAAAAAATAATATTTAAAAATGGATTAATAAGAGATAATATTTTGAGTTATCTCTTAAGATCTAAAGTACATATCTCTCTTTCGCCAAAAGAAGGTTTTTCATTGGTGGCATATGAAGCTATCAAATGTGGCTGTGTTCCAATATCTTTAGCAAAAACAGAATTAAGTAATTATGTAGAACAATACTTTCATAAAAAAGTTGAATCACTAGACGATTTAGTTTTTATTGCAAAAACTGTAAACAATTTACCTAAAAAAGAATATGATATTCTAATAAGATATTTAGAAAGAAAAATAAAAAGTATTCCTTACTTTTATAAGTCTCTTGATAAATGTATTAATGAAAAATAAAATAAAGTTTAATTTTATAAATAAAAAAGTTAATAACTTTTATAAATTCTCATTGCTTAACTGCGTTTTTGCTTTGTTATTTAGTTTACCTTCTTTTTTTATTTATGATAGGCAGGATTTAAGTGATATCTTTTCTATATTAAGAATTTTTTTTACTTTTCTAATATTTTATTTTGCTCGTGATTTTTTAAAATTCAACAAAATTGTAATTAACTTTATTTCATTTTTGCTCATATTTAATTCTGTATTAATTGTTATAAATTTCTTTTATAGTGATTTAGGTATTTTAATAAGATCATTTACTAAAGAGCAGTATGTATTTTTTAAATTCTCGGCTTTTTGGGGTAATTATCAACTACCTTCATATTTATATATAACTCAACTTTTATTTATCAGGCCCTTACCAAAACTCCATAATATATCTTTTTTGGCATCACTTGCACTAAGTAGATCATTGCTCCCAGTAATTTTGGGATTATATTTTTTAAGAATACTAAAAATATTTAGAAATAAAAGTTTTTATGGAAAATTAATCATGCTCTTTTTTTTGGGAATATTTATTTTTATTTTTATTTCGTTAATGTATGAAACTTTAAATGAGTATTTCCAAACTCAATTGCTTTCAATATTAAGATATGAAGATTCTTCTCAAGTAAGAACAATAGATTCAAATTTCAGGAGATTGAATTCCTTTCAAAATATTTTTGTAAGTTTGTTTGGAAATAATTTGAGTAGATTTGAAAGCTTTGCTGACGTAATTGAAGGTGGGGATTCTTTCTATACTAGATGGTTTTTAGGATCAGGTTTGATCACTACAATTTTATTAGAATCAGTGAAAATAAACTTGGCATTTTCCTTATTTTTAAATAAATATATGGGATTTTTGTTTTATATTTTCATGGCTTATGCTGATTTTAAAGGTGAATTAATACTTACTTCATTAGCATTAGTTTACACACTTGCAATTTATAATAAGAACCATATCTCGAACAAATATGAGTATTAATGCATCAATATTAATTCCTGTTTATAATGGCGTTAAATATATAGATAGTTGCTGTTCAAGCTTAATTAATTCAAATGAATTATTAGAGTCTGAGATCATTTTTATTGATGATGGGAGTATTGATAATTCTTTAGAGAAGATAAATTTATTTAAAGATGCAAATAAAAGCCATAATATCATTGTTTTAAAAAACGAAAAAAATAGGGGATTAAGTTTTTCTTTAAATAAGGGAATTAAGGCTGCATTAGGCAATTATATATTTAGATTAGATATAGATGATTGTTGGGTGGATGGAAGATTAAATTCTTCACTTAAATACTTTAAAAGGCTTAATAAAATTAACGAAAACTATGCACTTTTAGGTACCTTCATGAAGGGTAAATCTGGTAAAAAATATATTTCGCCAATTCAGGTATCCAATTTATATCAGTTGATATTTACTAGTTGTGTTTTTCATCCTACTTGGTGCATTAAAAGCTCTATTGCAAAAAAATATACTTATGAAATGGAATCTCCTTTCGATGATTATTACTTTATACTCAGATTGATATTGGATAATTATCAGATGTTCAATATACCGGAATATTTGGTAATTTATAACGACAACTATACAAAAGATAGAATTACTGTAAGATCTTCATCAAGTAGAAATGTAAATTTTGTAATTATTAAATTCCTGATAATTAAATTCATTATAAAGAGGATTTTATTTAATTATAAAAAGCATTTTTGTAAAAAAAACTTATTGAAGCAGATAAGAAAAATTATTATTACAAAAGCCGAATTTAAATCAAACTTTTTCCTATCAAAAATATCTCAGATCATAAATACAATTTTGTACAAAATATATTTCTGTGTATTATATTTATGTAATTATTATTATTACAGAAAGATATTGAAAGAGAACGATAATGAATGGAAATAAGAATCAAGCGATAGTATTTTGTAATACACTTTGGTTCGCTCTAAATTTTAAATTTGAAGTTTGTAATAAACTGACTGAAGGATATGATAAATTGCTAATAATATACCTTCGGAAAGGTCCTCCACATAGTAATGAAAAGAAAAAAATATTAGAGAAAAAAGGAGTTATTTTCTTTGAATTTAGAGATTTTCTTCTTTTCAGAATTAAAAATTTTTTTTATGGAGGAACTAAATCTATACTTCTTACTTTTACAATTGGACCTATTTTGTTAGGAACTATTCCAATCCTTTTTAATCAAAGAAGAAAAATTGTCGTTCTTGAAGGTTTAGGCCGAGTATTTTCAAGTAACAAAATATTCTATAAAGTATTTAAGATTTTTATAACTTTAATTTATAAAGTTGTTTTTAGAATTTGTTATGATCAAATTGTAGTTTTAAATTATATAGATTATTCTTTTTTACTTGAAGATTCATTTTGTCCTCTTTCAAAATTAAAGATAATTCCAGGAACGGGTATAGATAGTAAAGTATTTAATTTGAATAATATTTCTAAATATCGAGATAATTCAAATAGTCAAAAAAATTGGATTGCTTATATAGGAAGAATTGATAAGGATAAAGGTTTTTATAGATTTATTGCTGCTGCTACATATTTAATTAAAAATAATTCATTGAAAGATCATAAATTTGTTGTAATTTGCCCTGAAGATGATATTAAAAAACTTCCTAGAGATTTTCCAGAAAATCTTAGAAAGATAGGCATTTTTATATACCCCTATGTAGCAAATATCCTTGTTTACTATTGCAATATTAAAATTATCGTAATTCCTACAGTTTATTCAGAGGGACTTTCTAGAGTAGGTCTAGAGGCTTGCCTTTTAAGTATTCCAATTATAGGTACATTTAATAGAGGAATAGTAGATATTGTAAGAAACAATTATAATGGAATTTTATTAAATGATTCTAGTTCATATGGTATAGCATATGCTGTAGAGGAGATAATTAAAAATTATAATTTTTTTGTAAAAAATTCAGAAATCCATTCCAAAATTATTAATAAACGGTATGGAATAGATGTTTCATTAAAATCACTATTTGATATTATCAAATCATAAATATTTTTGAATTAATAGAACAATGTCATACAAATATAAAAAAAATAAAAAGTTAATTATTTATGAACTTAATGAATTACCACCAAGGTTACTTTTTTTTTATTCTAAATTAAAACCTAAATCATCAATTGCTAAATTAATTAGCCAGGGAATGTTTCTTGAAACTATTACTCATGATTCTGGAGAGTTACATCCTTGGACAACTTGGCCTACTGTTCATAGAGGAATTGGTAGAGAAATTCATGGAATTAATTTTCTCAATCAGCCATTAGATCATCTAGTTAATTATCCACCTGTTTGGGAAATACTACAAAATAATAATATAACAACTGGGGTTTTTGGTTCACTACATTCTTATATAGATAAATTTAGTTCAGAAAATATTTCTTTTCGACTTCCTGATACCTTCGCAAAAGACGCTAAAGCATCCCATAAAGGATTAAGACTATTCCAAGAGTTTAATTTACAATTAACGCAACAAAATAAAGCAACACAGAGGTCTATAGGTATTACGCAGTTAAAACAATTATTTATTCTTATTTTAAAAAGAGAGCTTTCTATTGGACCTCCATTAGAAACAATAAAGCATCTTATAAAGGAATTTTTTGATAGTAAATATAAGCCAAGAAGACCTCTTTTACAGGCGAGTTTTACTTTTGATATTTATAAGAAATATTTAGTAAAATATCAACCTGAATTTTCTACTTTTTTTACAAATCATTTGGCAAGTATGATGCATAGATACTGGAAATATCTTTTCCCAGGAGATCAATTAGTAGATATTTCTAGATTTCAGTCAAAGTCAATTATTAAGGCTATGGATATTGCGGATAGACAAATAGCAGATTTATTATCTATTGGTAAAAAATATGGATATCAACTTTGGATTATAAGCAGTATGGGACAAGAGGAAATTAATAGAGGTGATTATATCCCAGAAATATGTATATTAGATTTCAATCCAATTTTAAAAATTTTAGATTTGGATGAGGATAAATATGAAATGCTTCCTGCAATGCAGCCTGATATATGCATTAAAGCAAAAGATAAAATATCTTTGCAAAAACTTATTGATAAATTAAATTTTTTATGCGATTCTGATAATCAACCAATATTAAATCTACGATATAAACCTATTGGTAATACTGTAAATCTTTTTATAAATAATAATAAAGCAATACCTAAATATAAAGAAATAATTTATAAAGGGAAAAAATATCACATAAGTGACTTATCAATAGAATTAATATCTAGAGATATTGGTACTGGATATCATGTCCCAAATGGCGTCTTACTTTCAGATTATCCCATTATCTCAAATAAAGCTCCTTTTGATGTAAATCAAATTCTTGATACCAGAAAAATTTTACCTTTGATATTAGATTTTTATAAACTTAATAAGTCAAACTATATGTTATGAATTTCTTGAATCTTTTTTTATTTTTTGCAACTATTCCAACTGCAAAATTTAGGAAATTTTGCAAGAATTTAAAATTAGAATAAGCATCTATTAAGATGATTTCAAAATATTTTTTAATATCATAAATAATATGATGGTAATCAAACCCTTTATCTTGATTTCTTTCAATATAATTTGTTCTTCCCAAAGTTAAATTAATAATATCTTTTAGAGAATATTGATAATCTTCTCCTTCACCTTTAGGCTTTAAAATTCTCTTTAAAAGAAAAAAATAAACCTTTCTCATATGGAACAGTTATTAGATAATTGACATTATTTAATTTTGATAATTTATTTAAATAAGGGCAAATTAACTTGGGAGGTATATGTTCAAATGATTCTATACAAATACCTAATTGAAATTCAATATCCTTAAGATTAATATTCTCAGGAAATTCTGCTGTTGTAAAATTTGCATTAATCCCTTTGAATTGTCTTTTCCTGCTTAAATCTAAACCTCCTTCCAAATTAGCATCAAAACCTTTGTGAAATTAGGTTTTTATTTCTAAGAAATCAATAATCTTACCATCAAAGCAACCTAGCTAAATTATATTTTGATAACCATTTGAATATTTTTTAATGGTTCTAGTTAGCCAATTAAAACTTGATAAGTGGAAGCTTGACCTAATTTTATTTGTTTTGAATAATCTAGAGTTATAATCTGAGTTCATTGATGTTTGAAAAATTTGTAAATTTTTGAATATATTAATTTAAATTTATAATCAAATCCAAATCTGGCGAAGAAATAAAATATTTGCTGCTTACTGAAATAATAGTGGGGTTTCTCCGAAAACTTTATAAATCTTTTGTATTGACGATAAACACAAAAATCTCTGTATTCTTTCCCATAATATTTAAGTGGTATTTTTCTTTCTTTTGCATATTCAAAAAGAATGATATGAGATGAGCAAAGAGGGTGAGAATCTTTTTTAATGTTATTATTTTTTAAAAATTGTTCAGTGAATTTAGAAATTCCAGAAAAATTTTCAATTGATTTTTTACCTAATATAAAATATAAATCGAATAAAATGTTTTTCCCATTAAATGGATTAAACCAATCTGGGAAGAAAATTTCATTTTCTTCTATCTCCCTTGGAATTATGTTTCTAAAAAGAAATAAGTCAAATCGGGTTATCAAGATAACATCATATTTCAAATTTTGTATTTGGCATTTCTCCAGAAAGATATTTACTGAATTATCTAATGATTTAAACCTAGAAATAATACTATGAATTTTTGTACCCTCATATCCTGTATAAATAGGAGCATCAAATCTATAATTTTTAGGTTTCAAAAAACTCAATAATGATTTATTTTTGGCCCCCCATGTATGAAAATAGAAATCTAATATATTATCTTTGCCTAACTTGTCTTTAAGACTCGAAAGACTATATTTTGTATTAACTTCTAAACCTAAATCGTTATTCCCACTAGATAGTCCATGTAAAATTACAGCAATTTTCTTCATAAAATTTTTAATTCTTTATTTGATATTTTTCAAAACTCTCAAAATTTAAATATAACTTTATCATAATTCTTTTTATTTTTTTTATTAAAAACTTAACGTTTTTAAAAATTTATTCTATTTGGTAAAATTTGTTCAGTACTATAAGTAGAGTTGAAATAAAAATCTAACTTAAAAAATACGAATAAAAAATAAAAGTATTTAATTTTTTATATTAGATTTATTTCATTTACTTTATGATCATTTTATATGAATTATTAGGATGAGAACCATAGCAATAATTGGAGATAGTATTACTTCTTTAGGAGCATTATTTTTTCTGCTGGAGAATAAACATCATAATTTTCAAATATTACATATAATTGATGATAGAAGTATTAAAATTAACTATAAAGGTATAAATGAGTTAAATCGATATTTAGGACATTTAGGGACTTCAAATTATTGGCATGCAGTAACTCCTTTAGAGCCAAATTTAAAAAAAAGTTTTTATGAATTGTTCAAAATTTTATATGGTTTTTATCCAAAAGTAGAGTCTTCAAAATTGTTTACACCTTACATAAGGCCAAATTCAGCTAAATCAATAAAATTTTTTAAAAAGGAATTTAATAAAAAAACACCAGAAATGTATCAGATTATAAAGCAAAGAGTAAAAGATATAAAAATAAACGGCCTACAAAAAAAGAAGCAAATTTATTTGAATAATGGTGAAAATATATTGGTTGACTCTGTTATTTTTGCAATCAATCCTTTGGATGTAATAAATATTCTTAATTTAGATAAGAAAAAAATACAATTATATGATCAGATACACATATGTCATGGGGTTATCAATGTAAAAAATAATAAACTCAAACTTAGTAGTCATCTACAAAAAAATATACATGGTTATTTTTATGATTTTTATAAACATCAAAATTTTATAATGTATTTGAAACCATTTTATGGAAATCCAGAAAATTCATTTTCTCATATAAATACAGGAAAAACTAGATTAGAAATTTACAAAGATATCTTTCTTTCACTTAACTTTCCGTCAAAGTTTAATGCCCTTTATTCTAAGTTTGGAATAAAGTTTAAGACTAAAAACTATGCACTTTGGTCCCAACAAGTTGTTAAGAGAGAATATAGTTTTCATAAGAAAATGAATTTGTACTCGCCAAATTTAGAATTTCAAATTATCCAAAAAGTTTACCATGAAGATATGAAACTTATTGAGCATGAATTTAATAAAATTATTCCAGGTAATCATTTATTTCTAGTGATGCAAAAAAAACTTTATCAATTTTTTAGTTCCGAAAATATTTACTTCAGTACTATAAAACCAAATCTAGATTGTTTTGATGGTAGACATACTACCTTTTTATTGTGTCACTCTCTTTATGAAGAATTAAAATCGCGAGAAAAAAATATTTTTTGTACCTAATTAAGAAAATATTTAAAATCCTTTCTAACAACATTTTTTATTAAATAACTTATGTATTATTGGATAGATAATTATTAAGAATGCGTAGAGTTTTAGTAACAGGAGGTGCTGGATTTATAGGAAGTCATACATGTATCGCACTGTTAAAAAACAATTATAATGTAGTGGTAGTTGATTCATTTATAAATAGTAAGCCTAAATCTCTTAAAAGAGTTGCAAAGATTTGTAATATAAATCATAATTCTCAAAATAATAAATTAGATATTTTTAAAGGTGATATAAGAGATAAAATTTTTTTAGAAAGTGTTTTTAAAAAATATGAACTTGGAGAACAAAAAATTGATGCTGTAATTCATTTTGCAGGCTTAAAGTCTGTTTCAGAGTCAGTTTCAAATCCTTTAAATTATTGGGATGCAAATGTATTAGGGACTTTGAATTTAGTAAATATAATGAATAAATATAATTGTAAGGAAATTGTTTTTAGTAGTAGTGCAACAATTTATGGTTCTCCTAAAGGCAAATATTTAAATGAGACTTCTTTCATTAATCCTGTTAATACATATGGATCAACGAAATTTGTAATAGAAAAATTACTTAATAACTTATTCGCAAGTGATAAAAAAAATTGGAGAATAGCAAACTTACGTTATTTTAATCCAGTAGGTGCACATAAGTCCGGATTAATAGGGGAAGACCCAAATGGCCTGCCTAATAATATTTTTCCGCATATCACACAAGTTGCATCCGGACGTCTAGACCTATTCAAAATTTTTGGCTCAGATTGGCCCACACCTGATGGCACTGGGATAAGAGACTATATTCATGTAATGGATTTAGCAGAATCACATCTCTCAGCACTTCAATTTCTAGAAAGTAATAATTCACAAATTATTAGTTTAAATATTGGAACAGGAATAGGAACGTCAGTTTTAGAACTACTAAGAAATTTTGAAAGTGTTAATAAACTTAAAATAAAATATATTTTTACTGATCGAAGGGATGGTGATGTCCCAAGATTAGTAGCCGATTCTTCATTAGCTAAAAAACTTTTAAATTGGAAGCCTAAGAGAAATATCGAAGATATTTGTAAAGATGGTTGGAAATGGCAGCTATTAAATCCAAAAGGTTACTAATCATTTAAAAATGAAAAGTGAAATTTAAATCAAATTAGCATAATATTTATTTAACAAAATTATCAAATAATTCATTTTTTCATAAATTGAATTCTTAATCTTCAACTTAATCCATCGCCTATTCTCCAGAAATTTAGATCTTCTTTCTTAACTAATGCTGGATTTAGAATAGATCTAGCATCAAATATCCATGCAGGTTTTCTCATTTTAGAAGATACATATTCCCAATTAATATTCGTATATTCTTTCCACTCAGTAAGAATAACTACTGCATCAGAGTCACAAAATGCTTCATTTAAGTTTTTAATATATGTCCAACTTGATTGATTATTTCTTTCTTTATTTTGGATTATTGATTTTGATTGAAGATCATTTTCTATTTGTTTTTCTTCTACTTTTGGATCATGTATAAAAAGGTTTGCACCTTCATCTAATAAATCTTTACAAATTTGTATAGCGGCTGATTCCCTTGTATCGTTTGTGTTCCCTTTAAAAGCAAAACCTAAAATAATTATTTTTTTGCCTGATAAAGTACCAAACAACTTCTTAGTAATTAACTTGGCTATCCTGTGTTGATGCCATTTATTTAATTCAACGACTGAATTCCAAAAATTTGCAACTTCTTTAAGCCCAAAATATTCAGATAAATAAACTAAATTTAGAATATCTTTTTTAAAGCAACTCCCTCCAAAACCAGGTCCTGAATCAAGAAATTTTGAGCCTATTCTGCTATCACTTCCAATGGCCCTTGCTACTTCTCTTACATCCGCTCCTGTTTCCTCGCATAATGCTCCAATAGAATTTATTGAGCTTATTCTTTGGGCAAGAAAAGCATTAGCTGTTAATTTTGCTAATTCACTACTCCATATGTTCGTATGGAGTATTTTTTCTTCAGAAACCCAATTTTTATATATCAATGTAAGAGCATTCATTGCATCAATATCTTCACCACCAATTAAAATTCTATCAGGGTTTAGCAGATCATTTATTGCACTTCCCTCAGATAGAAATTCTGGGTTTGATAAAACATCAAAAGTTGCTTTATTATGGATATCTTTATTGCAATTTTGAGAAGCTTCTAAAATTTCTTTAATTACTTCTGCAGTCCTTACAGGTAATGTACTCTTTTCTACAACAATAGTATGCCCCTCTGCATATTCAGCTACTTGTCTTGCACAGACCTCAACCCATTTTAAATCGCTTGCTTTACCAGCTCCAATCCCTTTTGTTTTTGTTGGGGTATTAACTGAAATAAAAACCATATCAGCTATCTTTATTTTCTCTTTAACTTTGTTTGAAAAGAATAAGTTTTTATTTCTACATCTACCTATAATTTCTGAGAGGCCAGGTTCATATATAGGTATTTTATTTAAATCATTTGCATTCCAATTTTGAATTCTTTCGTTATTAATATCAACTACCTCAACTTTTATGTTAGGACAGTTATCAGCAATAACAGCCATTGTTGGTCCTCCAACATATCCTGCTCCTATGCAACATATTGTCTTGACTAGCTTCGATTTATCTTTTCTCATAAACTACGTAATTTTTATTTATCAGTAAATAATAAAATACCCATAGGATTTATGTTTTTTCTTATAAGCCTTTCTTTTAAAGAAATTATTTCTGAATAACTTACTTTCCCAATTCTCATAATTATTATTGTAGTTTCATTATCTTTTATATTATTTAATGAATCATAGATTCTATATTTAATTTCATTTTTTTTAAAAATATTCAAATATTTACTTGATTCATCTAAATTTATAGATCCAACTTTGATAAAGCTAAAAAACTGTTTTGGATTTAATTCTAGTATTTCGTTTAAAAATATTTCTTTATTATTTTTGATAAAAGTTCCATTTAATATATTTATTTTTTCCAAAATCCTTAAATCAAGGAGAGATTCTAAAGTATCTTCCTCATATATTAATGAAGACTTTTGTTCTTTAAAAAATGCAAAAATACTTGAAAAAAATAATCCTAGAATAATTCCAATTAGACCTATTCTTCCTTTTTTAGGAGATATAGCTTCCTTTTTTAAAGTTGGCTTAGATATTAATTCCCAAGGATCCTCCATCCTCGCTTGCTCTAAATTAACTACTCTGAGATTATTCTCGAGTTCTATAAGTGTGTTTTCATCTCTATTAGCTATTCTACTTAATTCCTTATATTTTAAAATAACGCCACTGGGTCTACTAGCAGCTTCCATAATTGATTCTTGATAAATACGTTCAGATTTTAAGAAGCCAATACTTCTTTTTTTAAGTAAATCAATTAATAATTTCCTTCTTTCTAAAATAGTTTTTATTGACCTATCTTTTTCAGAATATTTACTTCTCAATAGAATTAATTCTTCATCAATTTCTGATAACTTTTGAGGTAGACCTGTATTTTTGAGTGCTTCAATAGTTGATCCAAAATACTCAACTTGCTGAGGATCTTGACCAAGAGCTTCAATTTTCTTAATTTGAGAATCAATATTCCTGATCCTGTTTGCAGCGTTAACTCTTATTTCCTCAATTCCCAAGTTCTCAATAAAATTATTTGTTTTGATTGGCGATCTTTGTGAATTATCTAAAGGAAGATTCTGGGATTCTGTAGTATTCTCGTTTGAAATTGAAGAACTCGTTCTTCTGCCGTATAAATCAATTATCGTTAAATCTTGTTGCATTGCATAATCTTGTAATTGCTTTAATGAATTTGAACTCTTTAATTTATAAATAGATATTTGATTTTTCAAATATTGTTTGGCAAGTGAGAATTCACGCTTTTTATTTTTGCCAGAGTATTTTTGATAAGCAAAAGTAACTTTCTCTAGCACAGGAATTATTATATTTTTGTCTTTGTCTCGATACTTGATATCCAATATTGATGTTTTATCTCTAAGTTTTACAGATAAACTTTTTCTCCAATTTGTGAAATTTAAGTTTTTTTCTGGGCTTGTTTTTTCTTTGCTTATCTTTACAAAATCAAATATAGGCATTAAGACTGATGGACTTTTTAATATCCCAACTTCTGTATCTAGGGAACTAGCTCCAGTATTAAATCCAATTAAATTAATTGCACTTAATCCATTGCCAAATAAGTTTGAGCTAGAGCTTGTAGTATCAGAATCTAATACTATTTCAAATTGACCCTCCCAAGTTTTCTTTTTTAGAAATCCATACATTATTGATAATACAAAAAATGTAGTAGTTATTTTGATTATAGTTTTTTTGTTCCTAGTAAAAAAGTTAAGAAATTTTTTTAATTCTTTGAAATCATTACTATAAATTTGATTGATACTTTCCTTGTCCATATTTTTAATTAAAGGCATTTATTAAGTGATATATAGATAACTCTCCTATAAAAGGATCTGAATTATTTAGAAGTACTTCTGCAGAATTATTAAAGAAAATATTTCCAATAAAAATTACATCATTATTTTGTAAATAAGGATTTTTATATGATCCTAATTTTGCTCTCATGGAATATCTTAATTACTAATGTTCTATAAAATCATGTTTAAATAATTATATCATTTTAAATATCCTCTATTTTGGCTTATTCATTTCTCTAAATAGTTTACTTGATTTCAATAGATGTTTAAAAGTTCCTGAGTCAACTATCTGCCCGTTGTTGAGTAAATAAATATTACTGCAATTTTTTATTGTTGTTAATCTATGAGCAATAACAATAATTGTAAGTTGTTTATCTAGAGAGTAGATATTATCCATCACCTTTTGCTCTGTAATATTGTCTAGTGCGCTAGTCGCTTCATCCAATATCAAAACTTTTGGACTTTTATATAAAGCCCTTGCTATACCAATTCTTTGTCTTTGACCACCAGACAATCTAATTCCTCTTTCTCCTAACTTTGTTTCATATTTATTAGGTAATTCGTTCATTATAAAATCATGTAAATGAGCAGCTTTTGAAACATATTTTATTTTTTTCATATCTATTTCAGAATTATCAAAACCAAATGCAATATTATTTTTGATTGATTCATCAGAAATAAAAATATTTTGAGGAACATAACCTATGGATTTTTGCCAATCAAAAAAGTTTTGGTTATTTAAAATCTTTTTATCAATAAAGATACTTCCTGTTTCAGGTTTTAATAGACAAAGAATTATATCTATTAAAGTTGTTTTACCACTTCCCGTAAATCCAACAAATGCTGTGGATGTAAATGCTTCAATATTTAAACTAACGTCTTTTAAAGCATTATTTTCTTTATTAGGGTATTTGTAGGAAATATTTTTCAGAGTAATATTATTAATTGGATATATTATTCTATGGTTATTATGTATATTTTCTTTTCTTTTCTTTAATCTTATGAAATCTAGATAAAGTGTATTAACAGCAGTTGAGGCGAATTTAATTGAGGTTATAGATTGATAAATTAACTGTAATGAAGGAAGGATTCTATATCCCGCGAATGCATAAAGTCCTAGAATTGGTAATGCATTAGAGATATCACCATAGACTTTCAAAAGAAATAAAATTACTATTATCATTCCCCCAAAAGCTACTATTTCCAGAGCAAACCTTGGAAGTGACTGAATAAGTTTAGCTGTTGCAATTTTATTTGCTAAAAGTAATGCTGGTTTGGAGAATCTCTGAAGATAAAAATTTTCTAAATTAGATAATTTAACTTCCTTAAAGGCTCCAAATACTTCATCAATTGCTCTAAATCTTTGATTATTTGATTCAAACTTTTCTTGTCCAATCTTATAAACAATATCTTTGAAGAAGAAAAATATAATGGCATAGCAAACTACAAAACTTAGAAAAATAGTTATTGCTAATTTTGTATTTATTATGACCATCATTGTGATCATTGAGAAAAAAACAATTGAAGAAGAAATTAATACTGTTAAGGGCAGAAGAGCAGATTTAATTACTTCGTTAGTTTCTGAAAGTATATTTTTTGTTATTTCTGAACTATTTTTATTAAGAAACCATTCATAGGATTGTGTTAAGTAGAGTTTTAATAATCTTTTCCCAATGCTGTGCTCTCTTAGAACGCTAAACCTAATTTGAACATAACTTGTTAATGTTTTCATTGCTAGAGAAGTAACTAATATAAAAAACACTATTAACCCAATCAGAAAAATAAAATTTGAGTAATTTGTGATTCCAGAGTTAATTTGAATAAGCTTTAAAAGTTGATTTTCCTCTACAATTTGAGGATTGCTTATTAAAGACAAAAAAGGCATTAATGAGGCTGCGCCTAAAGCATCAATAATACCCATTAGCAAAGAGAGGAGTATTAGTAAAAATCCTTCCTTTTTTTCACGAGAAGATAAAAGAGAAATTAGGTTATATATTGTTTTCATTAGTGAGGCCTTAATATTCGTTTTTACTGGGTATTTTTTTTAATTAAGAATTAAGCTTTTATTGAACAACTACTATTTTTAAAGTTAATACTACTATATTTTGTTCTTATTTTTTGTTTAAATTTAAAACTGTTAGATATTTTTTTAATGACAATATAGACTAATTTCTAAATTACTTTTTAAAGAAATTCTTATAAAAAAAAATAACTTGGAGATTTGTGATTTAGAATTACTTTTATTTATTTCAAAATCGCATGAAGATAATATTATTAGAGCTTAACGAGGTACCAAATAAAATTTTAAAAAAGTATTTTGGAACATCTATAAAAGGAAAATATGAAAGTGATTATAATCAAACAATATCAATGGATAAGGGACATCTTTCTCCCTGGATAACTTGGTCCACTATTCATAGAGGAGTCACAAATGAAAAGCACAAACTAAATAATATCAATCAATATTCAAATACAGTTGATGAAAGATTCCCAACAATATTTCAGAATTGCCTAGATAAAGGCTTATCTGTAGGCTTAGTAAATACAATGCATTCTGGTATTCTCGCTGAAAAAAAATCAAATAAATATAAATTTCTGATACCAGAAGCTTTCTCTAGGGTGAATTTCTGCATTCCAAAAAGTTTGGAGAGATTTCAAGAGTTTAATTTGCAAATGTCTCGTGCCTCATCAAGAGTAGTTTCAAAAGGTATGCCAAAAAATTTAAACCTCCTTGAAGTTTTATTTAGCTTTTTGAAAAATACAAATAGAATTAGAGCGATTCTGGCTGTTTTTAGGCAGATAATTGGAGAATTTTTTAACCCCCACATTAAAGTTAGGAGAAGAACAATACAATCTGATTTGATATTTGATTTATATGTATCTTTGTTGGAAAAATATAATCCAGATTTATCGGCATTTTTTACGAACCATGTTGCTTCATCTATGCATAGATTTTGGGAGGCAACGTTCCCTTTCGATTATGAAAAACAAATAGCCTCATCTAATTGGATTTCACTTTACAAAAATGAAATCCCTTTAGCAATGAAAACTGCCAAAGAATACATAAAAGTTTTAAAAAAATATATCGATAAAAAAAATGATACGCAGTTATGGATAATGTCCAGTATGGGTCAAGAAAGGGTTGAGGGATATAAGCCGCAAACTTTTTTTTGGGATATTATTGAGATGAAAAAATATGTCTCATCTTGCTTAAAGAGGAAAGTTGATTTAGAAGTTTTACCTCAAATGATTCCTATTTACTCTTTTTCTTCTGATAAAGATACTGTAGATGATTTTGAAATATTTTTGAAAAAAACCAAAAATTTAAAACTTAGAGGAAAAACTGAACAATCAATATCTTTTAGTATAAATAATCAAGAACAAGCTATCATTTTTAATGATAATAGAGTCTTTATTCCTGAAGGTATTATTAAGAAAAAGATTGATGAACAAACCTCTTCGAGCGCTTATCATATCCCGGAAGGATTTTTATTAAGGTACGGTCCTGATTTAAAGAAAATTGAAGAAAGTAATTTTACAAAAAATGGTTTTTTAGAAACTCATAAAATCAAAAAATTAATTGAAAGTGCTTTAAAAATTTAATATCAATTTTTATTTCTGACTTATTTTTTTCAAACTTTTAAATTTTAAGTCTATATATTCACTATTACATAAGTAAATTGATAGGAAAAGAAAAAAAACTTTATAGTTCCATAAATTAAATAAAGAAATGTGTATCAAGATAGGTATAAGGAGTATTGAATGACTTGATAAAGCTGATTTTTTTAAAAAAATAAAAGATTTATATATTGCTGAAGCTATTAAAATTAAAATTATTAATATAGGAATAATCCCATTTATTGTATAAAGTTCAATAAATATATTCTGAGGATCCCATATACCTATTTCGAGTAGAGACAGCTTTTGATAGTTTTCTAATCCTACTCCAAATAAAGGATTATTATTAGTAATTTTTAAGGCAAGTAACCAGTGAACTAATCTTCCACCAGCAGTGTTGAAATTATCAACAAAAACTCTATCATTAAT
>Ga0163109_10001941_pt1 | contig 16273 bp, 18 predicted proteins | sample CRUFie1St13metaG_FD_108704 | JGI IMG/M metagenome (GOLD analysis project Ga0163109, IMG submission 108704) | Marine microbial communities from the Costa Rica Dome - CRUD Field 142mm St13 metaG | ecosystem: Environmental > Aquatic > Marine > Oceanic > Photic zone | place: Costa Rica: the Eastern... | reverse complement strand
CATCAAAAATGATAGAAGTAAAAACGATTTACTCATTAAGCTGTTTTAGATTGTGCTGTTTTTTTTTGAAACGGAGATTTAATTAATAAGTTTTTTTTTAATTTTTTTAATCTAGGAGATAAATTTTTATTTTTTACAGATTTTAGAAATTCATCAAAACTACCTTTTTTGTCTACTGATCTAACTCCTGCATTACTAACTGTCAATTTTAAGCTTCTTTTTAAAAGTTCACTTGTAAATTTTACTTTTTTTAAATTAGGCAAAAATCTTCTTTTTGTCTTATTGTTAGCATGACTAACGTTATGACCTTTCATTGGATTTTTTCCGGTTAATTCACATTTTTTTGACATAATTTGTTCGACTATATAGAGTGAGATATAGTTGGCGTCAAGTTTATTAGATTAATCTAATCCTTTTTTCCTACTATTTCGTTAAAGTTTTTTACACCATCTTTTAATAATATTTCCTTAAGCTCTTTTTTAATGAGACTAATAATATTTGGGCCTCTAAAAACCATACCTGTATAAAGTTGTAAATAATCAGCTCCAGCTAAAAATTTTTGATAGGCAGACCTGCCAGAGTCCACACCACCTACACCTATAATTTTAATTCTACCTTTTAAAACTTTATAAAATTTTTTGATCAACTCAGAAGACTTAGGCTCAATAGGTTTTCCAGATAATCCTCCTTTTTGATGACTTTGAGTATTTTGTAAGTTTTCTCTGGTTGTATCAGATGTATTAGAAATGATAGTTGCTTCTATCTTATTATTTAAAAGCACTTCAGAAATTTTCATAATTTCTTTGTCGTTAATATCTGGTGATATTTTTACCGCTATAGGTGTTTTAGAGTTAAGATCTCTCTTCTCTTTTTCTATTAGTTTTAAAAGATCATCTAATTTTTTTTGATCATGAAAGTTTCTTAAATCTTCGGTATTCGGTGAAGAAATATTGATAGTGATATAATCTGAGAACCCATTAAATGTTTTTAAACACTGTATATAATCATTTGATCTATCTACTGAGTCTTTATTAGGTCCAATATTTATCCCGAGTAAGCCAATTGGATTATTTCTTTTTATTCGATCTACAATATTCTTTGAACCCAAGTTATTAAAACCAAGTCTATTTATGAGAGCCTCATCCTCTACAAGTCTAAAAACTCTAGGTTTGGGATTTCCATATTGTTCTAACGGTGTAACAGTCCCTACCTCGACGAAACCAAAACCCAAATTAAATAATGAATTATATACCTCAGCATTTTTATCGAATCCTGCTGCCATACCAATTGGATTTTCTATTTCTTTATTAAATAATTTTGTCTTAAAAAGAGGATTATTTTTTTCTTCATCCAGAATATTTGGAATAAAATTAAATTTTAGTGACTTTATCGCTAAACTATGAGCCGTCTCAGGATCTAATTTAAAAATTAAAGATCTTAAATTTGAAAACATTACTTAATTTTATTTATTATAAGATCTTTTGTTTCTTTCACACCAAAAAAACTTATAAAAAAACCCATCCTTGGCCCATTTTCGTCTCCAAAAACTACTTCGTAAATTAATTTAAACCAATCTCGAAGGTTTTCGGTGTATCCATTTTCTTTACCGGTCGAATATATCATTGTTTGAATATCTTCTGGTTTCATTTTATCATCACATTTATCTAAGGTTTTTACTAAAGCTTCTAGAGCTTTTTTTTCTTCTACGTTAGGTTTTTTATAATTTTTTTTTAATTTAATTACATCATTAAAATATTTTATTGCATAACCTACTAAGTTATCAAATATAGGATTATCTTTTTCCAAAATATCTGTTTTATATTTTTTAACAAATTTCCAAAGAAGTTCTTTGCTATCAGCATTACTAGTTTCGACTAAATTTAATAACATTGAAAATGACATAATCATATTTTCCTTTGGCACTAAGCTATTATGGACATGCCATACAGGATTCATCAGTAACTGCAACTCATTTTGAGTTTTTGCTTTTTCAATCAGATCCAAATAATCATCAACAGTTTTTGAAACTATTTCTTTGTAAAGTTTTTTTGCTCTTTTAGGGTTTTGATACATATATAGTGACAAACTTTCAGGAGAGGCATACTCTAGCCATTGATCAATAGTGATACCGTTCCCTTTTGATTTTGAAATCTTCTCTCCTTTTTCATCTAAAAATAATTCATATGCAAAACCTGAGGGATTTGTCTTGCCAATGAGTTTAATAATTTTTGTTGAAAGTATTGCACTCTCTATTAGATCCTTTCCATACATTTCAAAATCAACATCTAGTGCATACCACCTCATAGCCCAATCAACTTTCCACTGTAATTTGCAATTTCCATCATTAATACTAGTTTCAAGATCTTTACCATTATTATCAAAAACAATTGTCGATTTTTCCTTATTTATTTTTTTTACAGGTATTTCTAGGACGTGACCTGTATCTGGGCAAATTGGAAGGAATGGACTGTAAGTTTTTTGTCTCTCTTTTCCTAGTGTGGGAAGTATTATATTCATTATACCTTCAAAATTCTCTAAAATTATTTGAAGAGAAGAATTAAAAAAACCTGATTTGTAAAGTGATGTTGAACTTTTAAAATTATATTCAAAATTAAAATTGTCTAAAAATTTTTTTAACATTTCGTTGTTATGTTCTCCAAAACTTTTAAATTTATTAAATGGATCTGGAACTTGAGTGAGTGGTTTATGTAAATTTTTTTCTAATAATTCTTTTTGTGGAACGTTATCAGGTACTTTTCTTAGGCCATCCATGTCATCTGAAAAAGTGATGATTTCTGTTGGTAGATCTGTCAAATGTTTTAGTGCATTTACAATCATTGATGTCCTTGCAACTTCTCCAAAAGTTCCTATGTGTGGTAGTCCACTAGGGCCATAACCTGTTTGAAGAATTATTTTTCCCTTTTTTTCAATATAAGATTTTCTTTCACGAAGTATTTTTTTTGCTTCAACGAAAGGCCAGGCACTTGTTTTATCTAGGTTTTCTTTTTTAATCATGAATAAATCAAACAAATTCTTAAATTTATGATTTAGTTAATTCTTATAGAGTTGAAATTTATTTACCATAAAATAATGTCCTTTCAAAATGACAAATTATAAAACTGTTTTTTTTACTTTGGGTATTCTTCAAATAATTCTTGGAATTTTCATGTTGATTCCAATAATAGTACAATTTTTTTACAATGAATTGGACTCATCTTTTTTAGGTGCTTCAATTGTAACAATTATTTTTGGTACACTATTTTCTTTATCAAACTTAGACCACGATAAAAAATTAAATTTACAACAAGCTTTTTTATTAACTGCACTATCATGGTTAAATATTGCAATATTTGGTTCTCTTCCTTTTGTTTTTTCTAGTGTAAATTTTTCTTTCACAAATGCATTTTTTGAGAGCATGTCAGGAATAACAACTACTGGTTCTACGATAATTTCAAATTTAGAAATTATGCCAAAAGGAATTTTATTATGGAGGGCTATTCTTCAATGGCTGGGTGGCATAGGTATAATCGTCATGGCAATTACTTTAATGCCAATTATGAATGTTGGTGGTATGCAATTATTTAAAATTTCTAATAATGATACGTCTGAAAAAATTCTGCCTAAATCAAAAGAAATTGCTCTAAGATTAATTTATATTTACTCTATTTTAACTTTTTTATGTGCAGCCTCTTACAAAATTCTTGGTATGAATATTTTTGATAGTATCACGCACTCAATGACAACTATAGCTACTGGTGGTTTTTCAAATTACAACGACTCAATAGGTTTTTTTGATAGTTTTTCTATTGAAATCTCTGCTATGATTTTTATAATTTTGGGAAGTTTGCCATTTATAACCTACATAAAATTCTTAAGTGGGGATAAAAAAATTTTTTTTTCAGATATTCAAATCAAATCTTTCTTAAAAATTATTTTGTTAAGTATAATTATTTTATCAATTTATATGATGATTGATAACACAGCTGAATTAAATCTCCGATCTATTCTGTTTAATGTAGTATCAATTTTAACAGGCACTGGATATGTAAATGCTCAATTTGATAATTGGGGAAGCTTTCCACTTGTTCTTTTTATCGGTTTAATGTTTATTGGTGGGTGTGCTGGCTCAACAACATGTGGTGTTAAAATATTTAGAATTCAAATACTTTACTCATTTATATCAAACCAACTTAAAAAAATTATTTATCCAAAAGGTATATTTATTTTAAAGTATAATTATCAGCCCATAGATCAAAAATTTATCGCCTCAATCATTTCATTTATTTATATGTATTTAATAATTTTTTTTATAATTACGGCATTACTTTCTCTCTCAGGCTTAGATTTTATCACTTCTATTTCTGGAGCCGCTACCTCAATTTCTAATGTAGGGCCTGGTCTTGGATCAATAATCGGTCCAAATGGTAATTTTTCATCATTACCTGACGTATCAAAGTGGATATTATCAATGGGTATGATTTTGGGTAGATTAGAATTATTTGCTATTTTAGTTTTATTTTTACCCTCCTTTTGGAGAAATTAAAAATGATAGAAATTAAAAAGAAAACTTTTTCTGAAATCTTCTTAATCTATTCAGATAAGAGAATGATAAAAATTTTATTATTAGGTGCAATTTCAGGTTTTCCATGGGTTCTTATCGGTAGCAGCCTAAGCTTATGGTTAAAAGAGGATGGTTTAAGTAGATCAACTATTGGATGGGCAGGATTAATTTTTAGTGTTTACGCGTTTAATTATTTGTGGGCACCATTAATTGATAGAGTGCGAATTCCTTTTTTAACAAAAAAAATTGGTCATAGAAGAAGCTGGATTATTTTAATGCAAGGATTTATTTTATTATCACTGATATTGTGGAGTATCCTAAATCCATCAGAAAATTTAGGACTTGTAATAACCATAGGTCTAATAATTGCTATTGCGTCAGCAACACAAGATATTACTGTTGATGCACTTAGAATTGAACAAATAGGTGAGAGTGAGGGTGAGTCTATGGCAGCAGGTGCTGCGATGGCTGTAGTAGGATGGTGGACAGGTTATAAAATTGGTGGAGTATTGTCACTTTTTTCAGCAGATTTTCTTGAGGAAGCAGGTTTTGAAAATTATTGGCAATTGACATTTCTAATTTTAGCTATCCTCGTCATAATTATGAATATTGGTTTGACTTTTATAAATGAACAAAACAGCTCATATAGAAGAAATACACAAGATGAAAATGATAAATTAATTTCTAGTAAATTCAAAAAAATTAACTTTTTTACAAAATTTTTATCTTGGATAGGTGGTACTATCAGCGGTCCTATAATAAGTTTTTTTAAGAAAAATGGCTTTTCAATAGCTATGGGTATTTTGGGTTTTGTATTTTTATTTAAAGTGGGTGAGGCTTTCCTCGGAAGAATGTCTATAGTTTTTTATAAAGAGATTGGTTTTAGTAAATCAGATATTGCAATTTACTCTAAAACATTGGGATGGATTACTACAGTAGTTTTTACTCTTTTAGGGGGTCTGCTTGTAATTAGATCTGGGGTTTTAAAAGCAATGTTTTTAGCTGGAATAATAATGGCTACTACAAACTTTTTATTCAGTATTTTAGCTTGGAGTGACAAATCAGAGATACTATTTGCAATAGCAGTAATTTTTGATGATATTGCTGCTGCATTCGCTACTGTAGCTTTTGTTGCATTTATTTCTTTATTAGTTGATAGGGCTTATACAGCTACTCAATATGCACTTCTTGCATCTATAGGAACTGCAGGAAGAACTACCTTAGCATCTTCATCTGGGGCTCTAGTAGATTGGTTGAATGGTGATTGGGGAATTTTTTTTATCTTAACAGCCCTTATGGTGGTACCATCTTTAATTATTTTATGGCTAATGAGAAATAAACTTAAACTCAATGAAAAATAAATTTTTTAATAAACCTTTTGCTAATATCTATTTAAAACCTTCAAAAAAATCAGAAGTGGTCTCACAAATTTTATATGGAGAAAAATTTAAAATTATTTTTCAAAAAAAAAATTGGGCTAAAATTAAAACTAATTTTGATAATTACGGTGGTTTTATAAAAATAATGAAATTTAAAGAAAATTTTAGTCCATTAAAGAAAATTTTTAAAAACAAATCAAGAATTTTTAAAAAAAAGAAAAATAAATTTTTAAAGACAAATAATTTTCTTTATTATGGTTCAGGCATCGAAATTAGAGATCAAACTAAAAATTATCTAGAATTTGAGAAAAACAATTGGATTAGAAAAAAAGATACAAAGAAAATCAACCACCTAGAAAAAAACTTTAATAAAGTTTTAAAAATGTTTAAAAATTGTAAATATCTTTGGGGTGGAAAAACATCAAATGGTATTGATTGTTCCGCTCTAATACAAATTTACTTTTATTACAACAGAATTTTTTTTCCAAGAGATACTAGTGATCAAATAATTTTTTGTAAAAAAAAATTTAATAACAAATTTTCAAAAGGTGATATTATTTTTTGGAAAGGACATGTTGGGGTCTGTTTAGATAAATCAAAGTTTATACATGCTTATGGACCAAAGAAAAAAGTAGTTATAATGAGAATTAATTTTGCAATAAATTTAATTCAAAGAACTGCTAAACTAAAAGTAAAAAAAATTAGCAATATTGAAAATTATTAATCACGGCCAAAATCAGGCTTATTAATATCCTGTTTAAGTTTGATAATTTTCGATCTTACTTTTTTTGTTTGAATTAATTTTTTTAGAATTAGTTTATTATTTTTTTTATTAATATCTCTTTTAAAAGCATTTAAATTTTTTATAAAAAGGTCAATAGCTTTGGAAACATTAACATTATTATTAAAAAAAATGTCTCTCCACATTATTTCATTAGAAGCAGCGATTCTTGAAAAATCTCTAAGACCACCAGCACTAAACTTAATAAGTTGATAATTTTGATTTTTCTCAAAATCTTGTGCTGATTTCACTAAATTGTATGCAATCAAATGAGGTAAGTGACTAGTAATTGAAAAAATTTTATCATGTTTTTCTGAGTTCATTATTACAGTTTTCGAACCAACTTTTTTCCAAAAAGAAATTAGAAATTTTAGATGTTTTGAATTTGTTTCTTTATCTTTAATAATTACGCACCACTTATTTTCAAAGATATTGTCTTTACCGTGTTCTGGACCACTCATTTCAGATCCTGTTATTGGGTGACTTTGAATCCAAGAAATACCTTTTTTTAAAAATTTTTTAAAAATTTTTGATGACTCAATTTTTGAAGAACCAATATCGGTGATTAAAGTTTTTGGTAAAATATTACTATTAATTTTCAAGATAGTATTTTTGTATTCACTCATTGGTATGCAAAAAATAATTAAATCAGAATTCATCACACCAATCTTTAATGATTTAACAATAATTCCTGGCAATTTTAATTTTTTTATTTTAGAAATATTTTTTTTCGATCTTTCGTAGATAAATATTTTTTTCGCAATTCTTTTTTTTGAAATTCTTCTTACTAAAGAAGACCCCAATTGACCACAACCGATAATAAATATATTTCTCATCAATTAAATATTCTTTCTGCTACTTTCATAAATTCTAAATTATCACTCTTAGATCCTATAGTTAATCTCAACATATTTTTAAGTTTATAACTATTCTCAGTAGATCTTAAAATAATACCTCTCATTTTTAACTTTTTATAAAAATTTTTTGCATTGTATTTACATTTTGTAAAGTCCAATAATAGAAAATTTGCAGAGACTTTATTCGTGCTAATACCGTACTTATTCAAAAAATTTTTTAATTTTCTTGCATAAAAAATATTGTGATTAATTGAGCGAGATATAAATTTGTTATCTTTAAGAGACTCCACGGCTGCTTTTTGTGCTACTTCATTTACATTAAATGGAGGTTTGATAATATTAAGAGCATCAACTAATTTTTTTGATCCATAACCCCAACCAATTCTTAACGATGATAAACCATAAATTTTTGAGAAAGTCCTTAAAATAAAAACATTTTGATTATTCCTAAACAAATCTAATCCAGATTTATAATCATTACTTTTCATATATTCCGCATACGCATCATCTACTACTAGCAAAATATTTTTTCTTAATTTTTTTCTCAACTCAATTAATTCCCTATAAGTTAAATAAGTTCCTGTTGGATTATTAGGATTAGCCAAAAAAACAATTTTGGTTTTTTTTGTGACTTTTTTTATTATTTCGGAAATTGAAACTTTTAATTTAATTTCTTTAGCGAATTTTACATTTGCCCCAACAATCTTTGCATATATTCTGTACATTAAAAAACTATATTTTGGTACAATAACTTCATCTCGAGGTTTTAAAAATAATTGACACAACATTTGGATAACCTCATCTGATCCAGCACCACAAATAATTTTATCCATATCACATTTAAATTTTTTAGATATCTCTTTTCTCAATACTTTTGACTTGCCATCTGGATACCTAAAAAAATTTAAATTTTTTTTTGATATAACTCTCTTCACTCTTGAACTCATTCCCAAGGCAGATTCGTTTGCAGAAAGTTTTATAATTTTTTTTAATTTCTTAACACTAGATTTGCCTGGTTTATAAGGCTCAATATTAAATTTCTTAAATCTTAAGTAAGTCATCTTTTTATATTTATGCTCTTTATAAATAAAATAACAATTTTTTATATAGTTTTACTATAAATATTAAATAATTTGACATACTCAATAACTTCTTGTACATAAATCACGCGCTGATTTATCTGAATTGCGAGCGCTATAAAAAAACCGCTAAAAAAGTTTTTTTTCTCACAATTCACTATTCAGTAATTACTAAAATATATGAGAGAAAATATAAAAACATTACTTATTGAAAAACCACTTAAATTAGATTGTGGTCAAGTTATTGATAATTTTCATTTAGCATACGAGACCTATGGTGAACTAAATAAAGATAAAGATAACGCAATTTTAGTTTTTCATGCTTTAACGGGAGATCAATTTGTTACAGGTACAAATCCTATAACAAAAAAGGACGGTTGGTGGACTTATGCTGTTGGGCCAAATAAATCGATAGATACAAATAAATATTTCGTAATTTGCTCAAATGTTATTGGTGGGTGTATGGGCTCTTTCGGTCCAAGTTTCAAAAATCCTAAAACAAATAAGATTTATGGAACTGACTTTCCGGTCATTACTATTAATGATATGGTAAATGCTCAGTTTAATTTATTGGATCATTTTAAAATAGAAAAACTTTTTTCTGTTGTAGGTGGATCAATGGGTGGTATGCAAGTTTTACAATTCGTTAGTAACTTTCCTGATAAAGCTAGAACTGCCGTACCTATTGCTTGTACATCAAGTCATTCAGCACAAAATATTGCTTTCAATGAACTTGGAAGACAGGCAATAACAGCAGATCATAGTTGGTTAGATGGAAACTATATTTCAAAAAATACCATGCCTAACAAAGGTTTATCTGTTGCTCGAATGGCTGCACATATTACATATCTTTCAAAAAAAGGACTTCAAGAAAAATTTGGAAGAAAACTTCAAGAAAGTGATGATCTTAAATTTAGTTTTGATGCTGACTTTCAAATAGAAAGTTACTTAAGGCATCAAGGCTCTGTATTTGTTGATCGATTTGATGCTAATAGTTATTTATATATAACAAGAGCTATGGATTATTTTGATTTAGCAAAACAATTTAATGGAAATTTATCAAATGCCTTTAAAAACACAAAAACTAAATTTTTTGTAATATCATTTACTTCTGATTGGCTTTATCCTACTCAAGAGAATAAAGATATTGTTATTGCACTTAATGCAATAGGAGCAGACGTAGGATTTGCAGAAATTCAATCTGACAAAGGACATGACTCTTTTTTGTTAGATATTCCTGATTTCTTAAAAGTTTTAAAAAACTTTTTAGATAAATCATATGTAGGGGTAAAATTATGAAATCAGAATATAAAATAATTGCAGATATAATTGAAAAAAATACTAGAGTGCTTGATGTTGGCTGTAATGATGGATCGTTAATGGAATTTTTAAAATTAAATAAGAATATAGATGTTAGAGGAATTGAAATTTCAAAAGAAAAAGTTCAAACCTGTATTTCTAAAGGACTAACAGTTATCGAAGGTAATGCAGAATTTGATTTAAAACAATTTCCAAACAACTCTTTTGATTATGTTGTTCTTGGTCAAACTTTACAAGCTTTTGTAAATCCTGAGACTGTAATTCGAGAACTTTTAAGAGTTGGAAAAAAAGCAATTGTAACTATTCCAAATTTTGGACACTGGAAAGTAAGACTAAACTTATTAATTAAAGGAACAATGCCAATTACTAAATCATTGCCAAATAGCTGGTATAACACTCCAAATCTACATATGTGTACAATTAAGGATTTTTTCCAATTTTCAAAAATAATAAATTTTAGAATCTTTAAATCTTTAGCATTAATAAACAAAAAGGTTTCCAATATAAATAGTTCAAATCTATTTTTTAAAAATTTATTTGGAGAACTAGGAATATTTTTAATTGAGGAATAAATGCATATTGAAATAATAAAGTGTCTTCAAGATAATTATAGTTATTTAATATTAGATAATACTAATAATACAGCATGTGTTATTGATCCCGGTGAAGCAAAACCTATTATTGATTACATCGAAAAAAAAAATATAAATCTGAAATTCATTCTTAACACTCATCATCACCGTGATCATGTTAATGGAAATCTGGAGATAAAGAAAAAATTTAATTCTAAAGTAGTTGGCTACAAAGGAGATAAAGAACGAATACCAGGAATAGATTTTCTTGTGGACGACAATCAAATATGGGAAGAGGATAGATTTAAGGCTAAAATTTATCATATTCCTGGACATACATCTGGACACATTGCATTTCATTTTTTTAATGAAAAAAAAATTTTTACCGGTGACACTTTATTCTCTTTAGGGTGCGGTAGAATTTTTGAAGGAACTTATAAACAAATGTATGACTCTTTACAAAAAATTAAAAAACTCCCAAAAGAAACTGAGATTTACTTCGGTCATGAATATACTTTACAAAATTCAAATTTTTGTATTTTAAATGACTTTAAAAATTCTAAACTTAAAAAAAAAATATTAGAAATTAACGAAAGGCTCGACAATCACGTACCAACTGTTCCTAGTATTTTGAGCGATGAATTGGAGTGTAATATATTTTTAAAAGCTAAAGATTTAGAAAGTTTTTCAAAATTAAGAGAATTAAAGGATAATTTTTAGTTAATAAGCTTGACTAAAAAATTGCTAAGACTATATTGCGTTAATTAAAAATTACACACACAATATGTCTTACGCGGTTATAAAAACAGGTGGAAAACAGTATAAAGTTAAGTCTGGAGAAATTCTTAAGATCGAAAAACTACCAGACTCAAAAGCAGATGCTAAAATTGAATTCAAAGAAGTTTTGGCTTATGGTGATGATAAGACAGTTGAAGTAGGCTTGCCAGTTATTCAAGGAGCAAAGGTAGAAGCTAATTTAATAAAAAATAGTAAAAATAGAACAATCTTAATTTTTAAAAAAAGACGTAGACAAAATTCAAGAAGAAAAAATGGTCATAGACAAGAGTATTCTATGGTAAAAATAAATAAAATTTTTTCAAAAGATGGTAAAGTTTTATCTGAGGCTCCAAAAACCTCAAGCACAACTAAAAAAGAAGCGACTAAAAAAGAAATGAGTAAAAAATAGGAATAGATTATGGCAACAAAAAAAGCAGGTGGATCATCAAGAAACGGACGTGACAGTGCCGGAAGAAGACTTGGTGTAAAAAAATACGGTGGTGAGACCGTTATACCTGGTAATATAATTGTTAGACAGAGGGGTACAAAAATATTTCCTGGCGAAAATGTAGGTATGGGTAAAGATCACTCAATTTTTTCAGTTGCAAAAGGTAAAGTAGTTTTTAAAAAAACTAAATCAGATAGAACTTTTGTTTCTGTAAAGCCCAATTAATAGTACAACTAAAAAAAACGTTGTATTATGAAATTCTTAGATCAGGTAAAAATATACATTAAAGCTGGAAACGGTGGTGATGGTTCTCCAAGTTTTAGGAGAGAAAAATTTATTGAATTTGGAGGTCCAGATGGAGGTGATGGTGGAAATGGAGGTTCGATAATATTAAGGGCTGAAAGAAACTTAAATACTTTAATAGATTATAGGTATCAGCAACATCATAAAGCAAAAAGAGGAGATAATGGCGCTGGACAAAACCGAACCGGTAAAGGTGGAGAAAATTTAATTCTTAAAGTTCCACTAGGAACACAAGTTTTTGAGGAAGATAATAAAACACTACTTTATGATTTCGTAAAAGTTGGTGAAGAATTTGTTGTTGCCAAAGGGGGCAAAGGTGGTCTTGGAAATACAAGGTTTAAAAGTTCAACTAATAGGGCTCCAAGAAAATTTACTAAAGGCAGTCTTGGTGAAGAGTATACTATTTGGCTTCAATTAAAAACTATTGCTGATGTAGGAATTATAGGACTACCAAATGCAGGAAAATCTAGTTTATTAGCAGCTATGACAAATGCTAGCCCAAAAATTGCTAATTATCAATTTACAACTCTTAACCCTAATCTTGGTGTTGCAATTTATGACGATAAAGAAATAACTGTAGCAGATATTCCTGGTCTGATTGAAGGGGCACATAAAGGCACTGGCCTTGGTATTCAGTTTTTAAAACACGTTGAAAGATGTAAATCTCTTTTACATATGATTGATATAACTAATGCAGATATTAAAAAAAGTTATAATCAAGTTAAAAATGAATTAAAAAAATATAGTAAAAAACTTTCAAAAAAAAAAGAGTTGGTTGTATTAAATAAAATTGATTTAATTGATAAAAAAAAGATGAGAGATATCTTAAATGATTTTTCAAAAAGCTCAAAATCGGAAATTATTGCTGTATCGACGTTAGAAAAAAAGTCTATATCCAAAATAAAAGCAAAATTAATATCTTATGCTTCTTAAAAATTCAAAAGTAATAGTAATCAAAATTGGATCAGCTTTAATAGTTGATAATAAAAAGAAAATTAGAAAAAAATGGTTATTAAGTTTTGCTAAAGATGTCAAAAAATTAAAATCTAAAAATAAAAAAATAATAATTGTAAGTTCAGGAGCTATTGCTTTAGGCTGTAAAAAGATGAATTATAGAAAAACAAACCTAAAACTAGATAAAAGTCAGGCAATTGCATCTGTAGGTCAAATAGAATTAATGAATTTATTTTCCCAAACATTTTCAAAATTTAAATTAAATATTTCACAAATCTTATTAACTCTAGACGATACCGAAGAGAGAAGAAGATCTATAAATGCAAAGAGGACATTTGAAAACTTATTTGATATTGATTACATACCAATTGTTAATGAAAATGATACTATTGCAACTTCAGAAATTAAGTATGGAGATAATGATAGATTGGCATCGAGAGTTGCTCAGATAACTAATGCTGATACTTTAATTCTTTTGTCTGATGTTGACGGACTTTATACTAAAAACCCAAAAATTTTTAAAAATGCAAAATTAATAAAAAAAATAACAAATTTAGATGAGGAAATGAAGGAAATTAATATTAGAGGTACGACTGAATTTGGAAAAGGTGGAATGAATACAAAAATTGAAGCAGCCAAAATTTGTAATTTAGCAGGTTGTAATATGATTATTGCGAATGGCCTATACCTTAATCCAATAGATAAAATTGAAAATAAAAATAATTGTACATTATTTATTTCAAAATTATCAAAATTGCAGGCTAGAAAAAAATGGATTATAAGCTCCATTTCTCCTAAAGGGGAACTAATAATAGACGATGGAGCAAAAAAAGCATTAGTAAATGGAAAAAGTTTGTTAGCCGCAGGTATTAAAAAAGTTTTAGGGAATTTTAATAAAGGTGATCATATTAGGATTTTAGATACTAAACGCAATGAATTCGCTAGAGGTTTAAGTTCTTTCTCATCTATAGAAATCGATAAGATAATTGGTTGTCAATCAAATGAAATACAAAAAATACTTGGTTATATCACAAAGTCAGAAGTGGTTCATAAAGATGATATGGTAGAAGTTTAATGAAAAATTTATTGATAAAAATAGGTATCAAATCAAGAAAAGCATCCTCTTATAGAATAGATGAAAAAAAAAAGAATAAAATTTTAGAAAATTATTTTCAAATGATTGAAAAAAATAAATTAAAAATAATTAAAGAAAATCAAAAAGATTTAAAAATTGCAAAAAACAAAGGAATAAAAAATAATATTGCTCAAAGACTTCTGCTAAATGAGAAAAAAATTTCTGACATTATAAATTCAATAAAAGAAATTATTAAACTAAAAGACCCAACAAATATAATCTTAGAAAAATGGAAAAGACCAAACGGATTAAGTATTTCAAAAGTATCAATCCCTATTGGGGTAATTGGTGTAATTTATGAGAGCAGACCAAATGTTACTTCTGATGTGGCATCACTCTGTTTTAAGTCTGGTAATCCAGTAATTTTAAAAGGTGGTAAAGAAGCGTTTCATTCAAATCTAATTCTTTCAAAATTATTTAGAAAATCTTTAAAAAAAAATAAAGTAGACGAAAATTTTGTTCAATTCATTGATTTAAGAAAAAAAGATGTAGTAGATTTTCTTTTGACTAAAATGAATAAATTTATTGATGTAATCATTCCAAGAGGTGGCAAAAATTTAGTCAAAAAAGTTCAAGATAAATCCTCTGTACCAATTATTGGTCATTTAGAAGGTATTTGTCATTCTTACGTAGACAAAGATGCCAATCATAATATTGCAAAAAAAGTTATTCATAATGCCAAACTAAGAAACACTGCAATCTGTGGAGCAACCGAGACTATTTTATTGCATGAAAAAATTATAAAAAAAATAGGTTTCTCTATTTTAAGAGATTTGGAACAAAATGGGTGTAAAATTATTGGTGATAGAAAAATAAAGAAAATGTATGATGGAAAAGTTCAAAAAGCATCTTCAAAAGATTGGTCAAAGGAATACTTGTCACCAGTAGTATCTGTAAAAACAGTAAAAAATTTAGATGAAGCTATTTTTCATATTAATAAATATGGTACAATGCACACAGACTGTATAATCACTCAAAATAAAAAATCGGCAAAAAAATTCATGAAAAATGTGAAAAGTTCTATAGCAATGCATAACACATCAACTCAATTTGCTGATGGTGGTGAGTTTGGTTTTGGAGCAGAGGTAGGTATTTCAACAAACACCCTTCCTCCTCGTGGCCCTGTCGGTTTGGATCAATTAGTTTCTTATAAATATCAAATCAGTAGTAAAGGGGAAATAAGGAAATAATTTGATATTCAAAGAAAATAAAATTGGAATTTTAGGTGGTTCTTTTGATCCAGCACATAAAGGTCATCTAGTAATATCTAAAATAGCTGCAAAAAAATTTAAACTAAAAAAAGTTATATGGGCTATCACAAAAAAAAATCCGTTTAAAGAGAAAAGTAATTCCAATCTTGCAACAAGGATAAAGTTTTGTAAAAAAATTATCGGAAAGGTCAAATTTATAAAAATTCAATTTTATGAAAATAAAATTAAATCAAATAAAACTATCGATCTTATTAACTATTTAACTAAAGATAAAAAGAATGACATTTATTTTATTATGGGTGCTGATAATCTTATTCAATTTCACAAGTGGGATAAATGGAAAAAAATTTCAGAAAAATGTAAAATAATAGTATTTGACCGGCACGGATACAAAAAAAAATCTTTAAATTCAACAACATTTAAAAGGTTAAATAACAAAAATATAAAATTTATTGAATTTAATAAGGTCAATATTTCATCTTCTCAATTGAGAAAAATTTGATAGTGTAAATTATTAATGGAGAAAATCTCAGACTTAAAACAAATCGTTATTAAAACTCTAGATATAAATAAAGCTCAAGATATTGTAAGTATTGATCTTAAGGATAAAAGTTCAATGGCGGATTATATGATTATTGCTAGTGGCACTTCTTCAAGACATATTCAGTCACTTTCTGAACAAGTTTTAGAAAAATTAAAAGATAATGGTGTAAAAAATTCAAAGATAGAGGGTAAGGATAGTAATGAATGGAAATTAGTTGATGGTATTGATTTAATCATTCACATTTTTCACCCTGAGAAAAGAAAATTTTATGAACTAGAAAAAATGTGGTCAGAGTTAATACCTAAAGAAAAATTAATAATATGAAAAAAAAATTTTTTTTATTTTTAGTATT
>Ga0163109_10001940_pt1 | contig 16280 bp, 10 predicted proteins | sample CRUFie1St13metaG_FD_108704 | JGI IMG/M metagenome (GOLD analysis project Ga0163109, IMG submission 108704) | Marine microbial communities from the Costa Rica Dome - CRUD Field 142mm St13 metaG | ecosystem: Environmental > Aquatic > Marine > Oceanic > Photic zone | place: Costa Rica: the Eastern... | reverse complement strand
TATGGACCTATCAGATAATGGGCAATTCCTTGTGGTTGGTTCGCCTCACAATGAAGTGAATGGTCCTAATGCAGGTGCTGTATATAGTTATTCTTATCAAACGGACGTTCCGGTATGGGTGCAACTAGGACTAGATATTGATGGTGAAGCTGCTTTTGATAATTCAGGTTGGTCTGTGTGCTTATCCGCTGATGGAAGTCGCGTAGCGATTGGCGCTACAGGAAATGATGGTGTTGGAGCTGATGCCGGTCATGTTCGTGTATATGAGTGGGATGGTGTAAGTTGGGTGCAATTAGGATTAGATATTGATGGCGAAGCCGCTTTTGATAATTCAGGTTGGTCTGTTAGCCTCTCTGCTGATGGAAGTCGATTGGCGATTGGCGCTACAGGAAATGATGGTGTTGGAGCTGATGCCGGTCATGTTCGTGTATATGAATGGGATGGTATCAGTTGGGTGCAATTAGGTTTGGATATTGATGGCGAGGCTGTTGGTGACTATTCAGGCGTCTCTGTAGATCTTTCTTCTGATGGGAGTCGCATAGCAATAGGAGCAGAACAAAATGATGCTGGTGGAGCTTTTGTCGGTCATGTTCGCATATATCAATGGGATGGCGTAGGTTGGATTCAATTAGGGCAAGATCTTGATGGAGAAGGAACTGGAGATTCATTTGGCTTCTCTGTAAGCTTTTCTTCTGATGGGGATCGGTTAGCAATAGGGGCACCTCAAAATGATGGTGGTGCAAGTGATGCTGGTCATGTTCGTGTGTATGACTGGGATAGTGTGTTGTTAACATGGGAGCAGTTAGGTTTGGATATTGATGGCGAGGCTCCTGGAGATGGATTAGGAAACTCAGTAAGTCTTTCTTCTGATGGGAATCGTTTAGCGATAGGTGCAACTGGTAGTAATGGCGCGGGGGGATTTACTGGAGATGTTCGTGTCTATGACTGGGATAGTGTGTCGTTGTCGTGGGTGCAGTTGGGATTGGCTATTGATGGAGAGGGTGCTAATGACTTCTCAGGGAGTTCATTAAGTCTTTCTTCTGATGGGAATCGTTTAGCTATTGGTGCAATTTTGAATGATGGAAATGGACCTGATGCTGGACATGTAAGATTATATGACTGGGATGGGACGTCGTTATCATGGGTGCAATTAGGATTAGATATAGATGGAGAGGACGCTGGAGATCTATCAGGTAATTCAATAAGTCTATCCTCTGATGGAAGACGTCTTGCAATTGGAGCCTACGGCAATGTTAGCAATGGGCCAGGAGCTGGTCATGTTCGTGTCTATGAACTCGATTCATTTACTGGCTTTTTGACACTTAATGATACATTATATGGAAATCCAGGCGATCATTTTGGTGGCTCGGTAGCGATTGATGCTGACGGAAATCGCTTAGCAGTTGGATCTCCAAAATGGACTGATGGGGTGCAGGACTCGTTAGGTAAAGTGGATTTCTACGATCGGTCAGTCGGTGTCTGGAACGCAACGGGTGCATCGGTTACAAGTGATCGTGGTTCATCCGAATTTGGTTCTGACATTGCTTTAAATGCCCAAGGAGATCGACTTGTTGTAGGTGCCTATCTTGATGACTTAGGTGGGGTCAATACAGGAGCTACCATGGTTTATCAAAGAAATGGTGGAGGAAATTGGACTCAAATAGGATCTGATCTTCGTGGTGAAGACTTTGGGGATGGCGCAGGAATAGCCGTAGGAATTGATAATACGGGTGATCGAATTGTCGTAGGTGCTCCATTTAATCCAGGAGGTGGAATCTTCTCTGGCCATATGCGTATGTACGAATTACTTGGTAACAATTGGGTTCAAGTAACTCCTGACTTAGATGGTGATGCGCCAAATGATTTCTTTGGATTTGGGGTGGCGATTTCAGGAAATGGAAATTTTGTGACGTCAGGTTCAGGTAGTAATGACAATGCTGGTCCTGATGCAGGCCTAACGCGTGTTTATGAGGTGATTACGCTTCCTTCTGCTTGTGGCTCGGCATACAGCGATACAACAACCATAACCGTGGATGCTGCCGTGATAGCAGGCACTTTATCTGGTGATGCCACAGTATGTGGAAGCGGAAACTCAGGGAATATCTCTTTAACAGGGACGCTAGGCACTATACAAGATTGGGAATTTAGTATAGATGGCGGAACGACATGGTCTTCTTTAGCGAATAATACGGCATCCTATACGTACAATAATGTGACGGCTACTTCCGAGGTTCGAGTCATTGTTTCTAATGGTACTTGTGGCAATGATACTTCAAATGTAGTAACGATCACCGTTGATCCACCCGTAGTAGGGGGAACGTTAAGCGGATCGGCTACAGTGTGCCAGGGTTCTAACTCAGGAAACATCGTGCTAAGTGGAGAGACGGGAATCATTATCGGCTGGGAAACAAGCACAGATGATGGCATAACATGGACGAATATTGCCAATCTCACCAACATTCAGAGTTATAACAATTTGGCGGTAACGACTTGGTACAGAGCAGAGGTCCAAAGTGGTACTTGTGGTAATGCTTACAGTGATATTGCCGTATTAACTGTAGATCCTTCTGTTCTAGCGGGTACCTTAAGTGGTGATGCAACAGTATGTGCCTCAAGCAACTCGGGCAATATCGCTTTGACGGGAACGCAGGGTAACATCGATGACTGGGAGTCAAGTACAGATGGAGGGATAACATGGTCTTCTCTTGGCAATACATCTGCGTCTTATATCTACAATAATTTGACAGCTACTACAGCGTATCGAGTGATTGTTTCCAATGGAACATGTGGTAATGACACCTCCAACAGTGTAACAATAACGGTTGACCCGTCGGTAGTAGGAGGAACGTTAAGCGGCGCTGCAACAGTTTGTGCGGGTTCCAATGCAGGAAGCATTACACTTAGTGGCGAAACGGGTGCCATTATCGGTTGGGAGACAAGCACGGATGATGGCTTGACTTGGACAAACCTGGCCAACTTAACCAATATTCAGAGCTACACTGATCTTACCACGACAACTTGGTATAGAGCTGAGGTAGAAAGTGGAACGTGCGGCAATGACTACAGTGATATTGCAGTTATAACGGTAGATGCTATTACAAATGCTGGGCTACTTTCGGGCGATTCTACAGTTTGTTACTCGAGCAACACAGGAACATTGACGCTGTCAGGAACGGTAGGTACTACAGTTGCTTGGGAATCTAATGATGGTTCAGGCTGGACGGCTGAAGCCAATGCTGGAACGACTTACACCTATTCTGGCTTGTTGGATACAACTCAATATCGATATATTGCTACTAACGGCGCTTGCGGAAATGATACGTCGAATGTCGTAACCATAAATGTAGATCCAAATCTTCCTCCGGATGCAGGTATAGTCGTCGTAAACAATACACTGAGCTCAGACACAACAGTTTGTGCGGGAAGCAATACGGATACTCTGCGTCTGATCAATATGGTAGGTTCTGTGATTCATTGGGAACAAAGTCAAGATGGTGGGAACACATGGCTTACGGTTTCAAATACAGATACCTTCCAAGTATTTCTCGACCTATCGACAACAACGTTTTACCGAGCGCTTGTGCAAGGAGGAGCTTGTGGAATTGGTTATTCAGATACGGCAATCGTTCGTGTAGATGATGTTTCGGAAGGTGGATTACTTGCAGAGGATGTGGTGGTTTGTGCTGGAAGCAATACCGATACGCTTGTTCTTTCAGGTTTTGTGGGTGATATTGTTTCATGGGAAATTGACTCAGGACTTGGATATCAACCAATGGGCGTAGTTGGCGACTCATTGATTTTCTCAGATTTAGATACCACTACAGCTTATCGTGTTGAGGTAAAGAATGGTGTTTGTCCTGCGGTATACTCCAATGATGTAATGGTTTCTGTAACACCGACTACCGTGGGGGGCACTCTAATTACAGCCACTTCGACAGTATGTGAAGGCGATAATTCTGGGACCATTCTATTGACTAATTATGTCGGAAATATCACACGCTGGGAGTATTCTGAGGATAGTGGGGCAACATGGATACCAATGATTGAGACTACTGAATCAATTACCTACCTTAACATTTTACGTGAAACTCAATACCGTGTATTTGTTCAGGCCAGCGGCTGCCCTGATGTTTATTCTACTACGTTAACGATGTTGGTGTATGAGCCTTCAGTTGCAGGAACCTTGGCTGAGGATGCTACAGTTTGTGATTCTGTGCACTCGGGTACCTTGATCTTAACAGGTTCTTTAGGAAGTTCAATTGTTTGGCAAAGCGTCGATACAGGTGCAGTTAATGATTCAATTCAGTTGGGAGGCACTACATATGATTATTCTAACCTCACAAACTCAACACGCTATATCGCCATCGTAACGAATGGTGTTTGTCCTCCGGACAGCTCAAATGTGGTAGGAGTATTAACCAATTTTACGATTGCTGATTTTGCCTTTGATAATGTTTGTATAGGGGACGAAATGTTCTTTAACGATGCGTCTTTTGTAAAAGATGGATTTGCGGTTCAACGTAATTGGGACTTTGGCAATGGCACAGGTTCGACGATTGAAGATCCTGTTGTTTTGTTTGATAATGTAGGTACCTATGAAGTTCAGTTGTCCATCCTTAGTCAAGGTCTCTGTACAGATACTATCATTCAGACGGTGGAAGTATATCCATTGCCAGATTCGACGATAACAAATCTTGGCGATAGTGCGTTCTGCGATGGTGACAGCACAATCCTTCGTGGTGAGGATGGTCTATCTTATCTATGGACAACTGGAGACAGTACACAGTTTCTCACAGTCACTGTAGAAGACTTTTATGGGTTGACCGTTACGGATTCAAATCTTTGCGTTAACTCCAGTGAAGTATTTATTGAAGTTTGGCCTTTACCGGAGGCTGAGGCGGGCAACGATACTACAATCAGTTTAGGACAGACTACTATTTTAAATGGTAGTGGAGGAGAGGAATATATGTGGGATCCGCCGACCTTCTTGGATGATTTTATGCTTCAAAATCCTTTATCGAGTCCTGATTCTTCGATTCAGTATACCGTGCTCGTAACGGACTCTAATGGATGTCAGAATACGGATAGTGTTCTAATCACCGTATTAATCGATTATCTGTTTACGCCATCCAATTTAGTTACTCCTAACGGAGATGGATTTAACGATACCTGGTTTGTCGAGAACCTCGTGGATTATCCTGCTTGTGAAGTACTGATCTTTAATGAATTTGGTGAGATTGTATTCCAAGAACGCGAATACGACAATGATTGGGCTGGTGATTTCCAAGGATCACGACTCCCTGATGGAACCTATTATTATGTCATAACCTGTCCTGATGCCGCGGCATTATACAAAGGCCACGTTACGATTCTAAGTCAACAATAAAAACAAGACAATGCGAATATCTACACACATCTTACGCAGTTTTGGACTATGCCTTGGTCTAGCATGTTTTGCAATGACAAGTTATGCTCAACAGGCATTACCTTTTAATCAATATTATGTTGTTCCTCAGTGGTACAACCCTGCAACTATTGGAAATGGCGAGGCAACCAATATCTTTTTAACAAGCCGATTTGCCATGATGGACATCCCTGGGCGTCCTATAACCAATGGAATTTATGCTGATGGTCCTCTATCAAATGATCGAATTGGACTTGGAGCCTATGGTTCTTATCACACTTCAGGGGTTATGCAAAGAGTTCAGCTTGGAGGAGCATTTCGGTATAAAGTGCCTTTTAACAAGTCAAAGAACCATAATCTAAGTTTTGGAGTATCAGGTGGTTTTCATCAGGTAAGTATCAATAAAGATGAAGTTGTGGTACGCGATGTTTTTGACCCCTTCCTAATTGGTTCTAATGTCCAAACTTTTACAGGTGATGTCAATGCAGGCATGTTGTATACCATCAAAGATTTCTCCATTGGAGGTGGGGGTAACAACTTGATCGAAAGTAGAGTTAAGTATCAAGGTGAGGGGGGATCTAATGTATCCTATCTTTTAAAGCGTCATTATTTTGCTCAAATGGCTTATTCTATTCCATTGGCGGACAGAACATGGTTTATTGTCCCTCAGGTTTTTGCTCGAATTGTTCCGGATGCGCCGACGCCGTATGAGATGAGCTTATTTGTAAACTGGCAGGATAAGCTTTGGTTTGGAGCTGCTTATAAAGGAAACTTTGGTCCATTAAATGCCTTTGGTCCTGATAATACGGCTCCTGTTAGTGTAGCGCCCTCTATCGGTGGACGTCTTGGAAATCAGTTTGTCGTAGGCTATACCAATGAAATCTACCTCAGTGATATTGGTTCATATACTGGATTGACGCACGAGATTATGGTGGGCTACAGTTTTGGGAAGCGTCAATCTCAAATCAATGAAAATCTCATGGAAGAGCTTGAGGAAATGGTGAAACAGTTAGAGCAGCAACAAGCATTGCGTGATAGTTTACAAAATGAACTTCTTCAGGAAAATACAGCTCGTTTAGATTCACTAGAGGCTAATGGAACAGGACAATTAAGCGCTGAAGATCGCGAAGCGTTAAATGATTTACAGAATCGAATGGATTCGGTGGAGAGTCAAGTAAGCGAAGTTTCAAGTAGCGTGGACAGTGTCCGTCAGGATTTAGATGGATTAGTTGCTCAACTTGTAGAAGCTGGGGTTATCACAGAATCTCGTGTGGCAGACAATGTTGATTTGGCTACGGGCAAACAGGCCTTAAAAGGGTGTTATGTGGTCATTGCTTCTGTAAAGGATAATCGATATAATGATCAGGCGATGCAACGCGAATATTTGGATTTTGGTTTCAATGTTATTCATGAGACCATTCGAGGTTGGTATCATGTTTACACAGTGCGTGTAGATAATCTTGAAGAAGCCTTAGAATTACTGCCAAAAACTCGAGCAGAAGGGCACCCTGATGCTTGGATTCGGGTCTTAAAGTAAAAGTTTATAATTGGTTTCAAGGTTGCAGTTCAATTAAGTAACTTCATATTCCTAACCGATAACAAATATTATGGCTGAAGGAAGATTATTTGTAAATACGAAGGATGAATCTCCAAGACTATTTGACAGCAATTTTCTTGATTTCTTCTCCCGAATTCCATTTTGGGTTCCTATCCTAATATATGTTCCTGCAGTAGTATTCTTTTCTTGGTTATCCTTTGAGGCTGGGGTTGAGTGGTATACCTATACCGGTTTAATGTTTGGGGGAGCGATCTTGTGGACGCTTGCAGAATATCTAATCCATAGATTTCTATTTCATTTTCACCCAAAGGGTAAACTATTGAAACGTATTCACTTCATTTTTCATGGCGTGCATCATGATTATCCCCAGGATAGTCTGAGATTAGTTATGCCACCTATTGTAAGTATCCCTCTTGCCACAGGGTTTTACTACCTATTTGTCCTCTGCTTTAGTGCCGCAGGATATGGCGATATGGCAAATGCTTTTTTTGCAGGTTTTATAGGAACCTATTTGTTCTATGACTTGATGCATTATGCCACGCATCACTTGAATTGGAAGAATGCTTATTTCCAGGCCATTAAGGAACATCACATGAAGCACCATTACAAAAACCCTGATGTAGGGTTTGGGTTTACTTCAAAAACATGGGATATCATATTTCGAACAGACTTCGAGAAAGAAGGATAAAAAGGTCTTTCTTACAGACTTGAGAAAAGACCTGTATTTTTTGGAAGCTGCTTAAATCCAGATTCGCTTAGGGGCACAAAGATTGGAGTTAGCTCGATGTTAGCCTTGGTGGTATTCCACTTAAACACCAATTGCTCATCGTTCATTCCGTCTATTGCATCTATGCTAAGGGTTGAATACTTCCCATTGGTTTCTTGGATCAGGACTAAATTCCGATCGAGAAATTTTATTCCAAGCTTCTCTTCTATGGCCCGAATAGCGCTTATGTTCTGGTCTATTCCGCATCCGCTTAAGGATTGACTTACAGGACTTGCAATCACCACAGCATGGCTTCCAATCCAGCCAAATGTTCCATCAATTGCATCGCCGTGAGAAGTCCAATCTCGAACAAATGCCGACATAATAATATTTGCAAGATTCACCTCTTCGCTACTGAGGGGTTTGCTAGCAATGTAGGTCCAAAGACGAACCTCGCTTTCTACTGGAGGGGTTTGCCAAGTTGCGTGGTGTGCAAGACTGTGGCTTACCATGACTGCGGATTTTCTTCATTTCGGGCATGTATCGCCGAATTAAGATCTTCGGAAAGATTTTCCTCCTCTGTAGTTTGATTCTCCTCTTGTTCAACAGTATCCTCCATGTCAACTCCAAAAGATTTGGTACTAAAATCTTGAACATCTAATTCGCTTAAATCAGAATGAATGTGTTCAAGCCCTTCCTTCATGGCGTGAATAAACTTGTGAAAATCCTCTTTGTAAATGAATACCTTATGGTTGTCAAATCCCGAGTCATTATGTCTTTTTTTTGACTCTGTAATCGTCATAAAGAAGTCACCCGAGCGCGTAGCTCGTACATCGAAGAAGTAGGTTCTCTTGCCAGCTCTGACCTTTCGTGAGTAATATCCGCGCTGATTCATTAAGTTAATTTATGAAAAATTATTGAGGTCGTTGCTTGTCATACACTTGACGGTAGAACCCATCTTCTTGATAGAGTTGCTCGTGATTTCCATATTGAACAATCTTTCCTTTTTCAAGCACTATGATTTTATCAAAGTCTAATAGGCTAAAAATTCGGTGCGTGATAATAATTGCTGTGGTTGATTGATCTAGATTATCTAGATAGCCCAAAATTTTGGCTTCTGTTTCAGCGTCTACGGCTGAAAGGCTATCATCAAGCAATAAAACGGATGGAGCGTTAACCAAGGCTCTTGCCAGACTGATTCGCTGCTTCTGACCCCCAGAAAGTGTTACACCTCGTTCTCCGACGAGTGTCTGATATCCTTGGCTAAAAGATTTAATCTCCTCATGAATAGATGCATGTTCCGAGGCATTTTCCGGACTTAGGACAGCCGGGTTGTCTCGGTCTCTTGGGCTAAATTGGATATTGTCTTCTATAGTTTCAGAAAACAAAAAGACATCCTGTGGTACATACCCCACCGTCTGCCTCCAGCCACTTAGATTAAGATTGCGAATATCTTCCCCATTGAACTTGATTTGCCCTTGATTTGGATCGTACATGCGCAGTAATAACTCTGCCAAAGTGGACTTACCTGAGCCTGTTCGTCCGATGATAGCCACCCTTTCTCCAGGTTCAATGACCAGATTAAGATGGGTAAGCGCTTGAATACCTGTTTCGGGATAGGTGAAGCTTACGTTTTTAAATTCAATTTTGCCATTAGTTTCGGGGGAATGTTCGGGGTTGGTATTGGTTACTTGAGGTTCTGCACTTAAAAACTCATTAATACGCTTTTGCGACGCTGCAGCGCGCTGTATGATGGAGGCTACCCATCCTATGGAAGTTACGGGCCATGTCAAGAGATTTACATAGATGATAAATTCAGCCATATTCCCTGGGGTTATGGAGCCATCTATAATGCGTAATCCCCCAATGTAAATTACGAGTAGCGTACTTAATCCAATCATTAAAACCATCAGGGGCAAAAAGATGGACTCGATCTTAGCAAGGTGAATAGATCGTTCCTTATACTCCTTACTATCTGCAGCGTATTGGGTAATGGCCATATCTTCCTGGGCATAGGATTTGATTACACGGATACCAGAAAAGAATTCCTGGGCAGAAGTGGTGAGGTAAGACAGCTGACGCTGAATGGCTTCGCTTCCACGATTTATTTTATCATTTACATAATAAATAGATAGGGACAAGAAGGGGAGTGGAATAAGGACCCATGCGGTGAGCACTGGATCAATTTGCACCATGGAAATAAGCACAAAGGTGATGAGAAAGAACAAGTTTATTCCATACATCAGCGCAGGACCTAGATACATTCGAACACGCGAGACATCTTCAGTAGCGCGAGACATCAAATCTCCTGTATTGTTTTTTTTATAAAATGCTTGATCTAGTCGCTGATAGTGCTGATATATATCATTTTTAAGATCGTATTCGATCTTGCGTGAGGCAACAATAATGGTTTGGCGCATGATGAATGTAAAGAGTCCTGAGATTAAGGCAAGTCCAATAAAGGTGCAGGCAAGAATAATGAGTGCCTTGGCGGGATCAACATTGAGTTTTATCCCTAATGGTCCTAATACGGAGTTTATCTCTTGAGCATTGAAGGTAGCATACACAATATCCACAGCCCATCCCACAATTTTAGGATTAAATACCTTGAGCAAATTGGCCATAGCCACAAAGACCATTCCCAGAAGCAACATGTACCGATGTCTCCATAGGTACTGATTTAACTTGCGTAATTCTTTCATCAATGCTCTCCCAAATGTTGGGGATAAAACTTGAAGGTACAAGTTCAAATTACTTTTTGTTATGTGTACCTTGCTAACTCTTTGATTCAAGTGAATAAGGAAAACATCTTTACAATAATAGTTAGTTATGGAACATCTCTTTGACCCCATGATGAAAATGAAGGAATTTGGCCATGAAAATGTCTACTTCTTCAATGATAAAGCGACCCACCTTCAGGGGGTGATTGCTATCCATAACACTGTTCTAGGTCCTGCACTTGGAGGAACTCGATTATGGACCTACGCCAACTCATTTGAAGCTTTACATGACGTCTTACGGCTGTCTAGAGGGATGACCTATAAGTCATCTGCTGCGGGTATCAATCTAGGGGGAGGAAAGGCCGTAATTATTCGCCATCCTGAGGCAAAATATGACAAAGCTTATTGGACGCGCTATGGTGAATTTGTTGAGCGTCTAGGCGGCAATTACATTACCGCGGCGGACGTGGGAACAAAAACTGAATTCATGCGCCATATCGCATCATCCACTTCATCTGTGGCAGGTAAGCCAGATGATTTAGGTGGTGGTGGTGATCCATCACCAGTTACAGCCTATGGAGTCTATCTAGGTATGAAGGCTTCGGCAAAAAAGCGCTACGGCAATGATAGCCTTGAGGGTAAAAAAGTGGTTGTTCAAGGAGTGGGCCAAGTGGGTCGGTACCTTGTTGGTCACTTGCTAAAAGAAGGCGCAGAAATTCTTATTGCCGATATCAACGAAGACAACATAAAGAAAACGCTCGCCCTAGGATCCTGTCAAGTTGTTGCGCCGGATACTGTATATGATCAGGAAATGGATGTCTATGCACCTTGTGCACTTGGTGCAACCCTTAATGAAGAAACCATTCCTAAATTGCAATGCTCCATTATTGCTGGAGGGGCTAACAATCAGCTCAAAGATGAGGTAGAAGATGTTGAGCGACTTCAAGCTCGTGATATTCTCTATGCTCCGGATTTTTTAATCAATTCTGGGGGAGTGATTAACTGTTACATCGAGGTGATTGGAGAATATAATCGAGACAAGGCATTCGAAGGATGTGAGCGGATCTACAGTCGAACGGAAGAGACGTTGCATTATGCCTCTACACATGGTGTCTCTACCCATGATGCTGCCCTTGCTTTAGCTCAGGAGCGCATTGATAAGGCGAAGAAATTAATGGAATAATAGGATTAAGTATGGTGTCAAGGCGATTGGTAAGGGTTAAAATCATGCAACTGATGTATGCACAGAATCGGGGAGTGGATTTTGATCCAAAGTCTATGCAAGTTCAGTTAGAAAGTAGTCTCAAGAAGACAATTCAGCTTCAGTGGGTCTTTTTGAATTATCTCGTACGTATCAGTGAATATGATTTGATACATCATGCCAAGCAAGCAGGCAAAGAAACAGCTGAGAATACGGGACTTTTTGCCAACCATCAATTGTTACTGATGCTTCAACAGCATCCCATGTACAAGCGGCGAATGGAAGATTACCAAGTGGAATCCTTTGTGGATGCTTCACTCGTCCGTAAGCTTTACTTAGAATTAATTAGCAGAGAGCGATTTAATGATTTTGCTCAAGGTGGGGATTCGACAGATCCAACGATTCTATCGTATATGCTCAAAAAATTGTTAGCAGCCTCAGACCCTTTAGAAGATCAATTGTCCAACCATTTCATCAACTACCTCGATGATCAATTTAGTATCATTCAAGGATTGGCCAAGTCATTTAAGGCGGTTGACGTAAAAGACATCGCTTCCTATGATAGCTTTTTTGCAGAACACGAAGAAGAAGAGGCCTTTGGTCGGGAATTAGTGTTGGCGCTTCAAAAGAATCTGACGGATGTTCGTGAGATCATGCTTGCGCAAGTCAAAAATTGGGATGAAGATCGATTAGCTCCCCTAGATACCGTGCTTATTATGATGGCTATTGCCGAATTCCTATACTGTCCTCATGTTCCCGTTAAGGTTACCATTAATGAATACATCGATATTTCAAAGGACTATAGTAGTCCAAAGAGTAAAGACTTTATCAATGGTGTTATTGATAAGGCGATGTGGGCCTTAAAGGATTCGGGCCGCATCGAAAAATTGGGCCGCGGTCTTCAGAATAGTTAACTCAGAGTTTTTTAGAAGGATAGTAAGCAGTAGCCTCGACGATATTAATTCTTATCGTCTTATGTAGTTTCCTTTTGGACCGAAGTGCTCAAGCATTGGTAGAAGTTGATCCACATTTTTATAGCCCGGCATGGGGGCAACTAAGGCGAGGTCTCCTAGGGTAGTCAAGTTCTGACGCGCAACTTCTTTGGATACGCCATTCTGGGCGGCAATCGCCTGTTCTACGCGATCCACAGCATCCAAAAAGACTACGGTTGGGTAGCTCAATTGTCCATTGAGTAAAGTAGCCGCTAGTTCATGATAGCCTCTACGACCCTGACTAACATAGGAATAGGTTTTACCACCTACTTTGATATCCTCGCGTTGTTCTGCATCGAACTTTACCGAGTAAAAGTCGCGGTTAAGCACCTCATAGACCTCAGCTTTAGCAAAGGTTTCTCTGTCCATCACTTTACACCAGCCACACCAATCCGTGTAAACATCAATAAATACTGGGCGAGCTTCTTTTTCTTGGGCTTTCATCATTTCTTCCCAGCTCAGCCAATTTACTTGAGCGGAAAGATTTGTGGCGAAAACCAGCATGACAAAGCATGCACTAAATAGATTTTTCTTTAAGGATGGTATGGAAAACATGGGCATTTTTCGGAAGTAGATTCAAAATCTAGGCCAAAATATAAAAAAGCTAGTTTACAGCATGTTCTTTTAATGCTTTAAGCATTTCACCCTTGGTCATAGTACCGGTATTCATCCATAATAGATCCCCGTCCTTGGTTAAAATTACAGCAGTTGGGTATCCTCGAAATCTATTTTTTGTTGCAAAATAAAGGAAGGAATTAACCCCTAAGCCATCATCGAACATGAATAGGGTATCAAAGGCTTCTACCGTTTGGACTTTTTCGGGATTAAATTTTATCGCGTGATAGTGTTCTCTCAAATAGTCGCCAATTTCGGCATCGCTGTAGACTTCCTTGTCCATGATTTTACATGGACTGCACCAGTCCGTATAAAAATCGACAAAAATGGGCTTGCCATCCACTTGCGATGCACTCCAGGAGTTTGTTAAGTTACCTTCTGTTATTGTGCTTTGTGGTTGTTGGCAGCTTATGACAAACCAACAAATAGTCAAAAGGAAAAGATGGGAATTCAAGGGCTTAGGTTTGTAGTGCTCCTGTCGAATATTGTTCATCCATTTTACCATAATTTGCCATGGAAATTCCTAAGGATAAAGTTTCTCTAGTTGCTGTGGGATCAATGATTTCATCAACCCATAGACGTGCTGCAGCATAATATGGTGTTGTTTGTTTGTCATACTTAGCTTGTATGTCTTGAAGTAATTTCGCTTCTTGGGCTTCTGTCACGATTTCTCCTTTTTTCTTCTTCGCGGAGACTTGGATTTGAAGCAAAACCTTAGCAGCCTGGGCTCCTCCCATAACGGCCATTTTTGCGCTTGGCCATGCCACGATTAAACGCGGATCATATGCCTTTCCACACATAGCATAATTGCCTGCACCAAAACTATTTCCGACAATTACAGTGAACTTGGGAACAATTGAATTGCTCATGGCATTGACTAGTTTGGCACCATCCTTTATAATGCCTCCGTGCTCCGATCGAGAGCCTACCATAAAACCGGTGACATCTTGGACAAAAACGAGGGGGATTCGCTTTTGATTGCACACCATAATAAAGCGAGCAGCCTTATCAGCCGAGTCTGAATAGATGACTCCTCCAAACTGCATTTCTCCTGACTTGTTCTTTATCAGTTCTCTATTATTGGCAACAATGCCTACACTCCAACCATCAATTCGAGCATATCCTGTGATGATGGTCCTTCCATATCCTGCTTTGTACTCCGTAAAAGAGTCGGCATCGATAAAGGTCTCCAAGAGGTCAACCATCTTGTAGGGTTTGGCCCCGTTTTCTGTGTAGACTTCGTACGCCTTTTTAGGGGAGACCTTCGGCTTTACTGATTTTTCTCGATTAAATCCTAGGGTCGGACGAGGGCCTAGTTTACCCACTAAATCTCGAATGGTTTTTAAACATTCCTTGTCATCTTTCATTTTGTAGTCCGTTACGCCGGATATTTCGCTGTGTGTTGCCGCCCCTCCTAAAGTTTCATTATCGATATCCTCTCCAATAGCTGCTTTGACCAAATACGATCCAGCTAAAAAGATTGATCCTGTTTTTTCGACAATCAGGGCTTCGTCACTCATAATGGGCAGATAGGCTCCACCCGCCACACAGCTGCCCATAACCGCGGCGATTTGAGGTATACCTTTTGCAGAAAGTTTTGCATTGTTTCTGAAAATTCTTCCAAAATGTTCTTTATCTGGAAAAATTTCATCTTGCATAGGAAGAAAAACTCCTGCCGAATCCACAAGGTAGATGATGGGAAGATGATTCTCCATGGCAATCTCTTGGGCACGGAGATTCTTTTTTCCCGTTATTGGGAACCATGCTCCAGCTTTGACCGTAGCATCATTGGCTACAATCACACAAATTGTATTCTTAACTAATCCAATTTTAACCACAACCCCTCCCGAAGGACAGCCGCCGTACTCAGTATACATATCCTTTCCTGCAAGCGTTCCTATCTCGAGGGCATTTGCAGGATCATCAAGTAAAGTATCAATGCGCTCTCTTGCGGTCATTTTACCTTTAGATTTATGACGCTTAAGGCTCTTTTCACCTCCACCAAGCCGGGCTTCTTTTTGATGCGCTTTAAGGTCGCTTAGAAGCATCTTCATCGCATCTTTGTTTTTATCAGACTCGTTTATGGGCATAAATCCTTTTTTAACGTGTTAAACACTTTCCAAAATACTAAGAACTCCATAATTGGTGAGAAGGTTTCATGTATTGACATGGACATTTGAGGGTTAAGTCGTAATATTGCAGTCGGGCAAGTCTTACACGACCAGCTCCTGATGAATCCCCCAGGTCTTGACGGAAGCAAGGGTAGTCGGTTGTAGCGGTGCGATGTAAGTAACTTGCCCTTTTTTGTTTCCCTTTTGTATATAGATCGTTGGTCAGTGAGTTCTTTAGGATTCTTATTCATGTGCTATTTGTGTCTATTTATTCCATAGATTATTGGGTGGATGGGTGGGGGTGGATTCCACCTACACTTATCTCTGTAGAGAACACTGTTCTAAGCAGCTACATTTCTCATGATTAACATGGTGTTTAAAACCTATTCTTAATAAGCCTTAATCTCCTAGGAACATTCTTCAAATTTGTATCAGTTAAATTTTAAAACATACCATGGACTTTTTTATAGATACTGCGAACCTAGACCAAATTAAAGAGGCTGAGGCCTTAGGTATTCTTGACGGCGTAACAACCAATCCTTCGCTGATGGCTAAGGAAGGGATTACAGGAAGAAATGCTGTGCTTAAACGTTATGTAGATATCTGTGAAATGGTGGATGGACCGGTTAGTGCGGAGGTTATTGCCACGGACTATGCTGGAATGATTAAGGAGGGAACTGAGTTAGCCGAACTTCATGATAACATCGTCGTTAAAGTTCCCATGATTCCAGATGGTATCAAGGCGATTCGAACATTTACTGATCGGGGTATTCCAACGAATTGTACCCTTGTTTTCTCTGCAGGTCAAGCGTTGTTAGCTGCTAAAGCGGGGGCAACCTTTGTTTCGCCCTTCATAGGCCGCGTGGATGATAGCAATTGGGATGGTATGGAGCTTATCGAGCAAATTGTAGAGGTTTATGCCAACTATGGCTTTGAGACTCAAATTCTTGCTGCTTCCATTCGTAGTCCATTA
>Ga0163109_10001939_pt1 | contig 16285 bp, 28 predicted proteins | sample CRUFie1St13metaG_FD_108704 | JGI IMG/M metagenome (GOLD analysis project Ga0163109, IMG submission 108704) | Marine microbial communities from the Costa Rica Dome - CRUD Field 142mm St13 metaG | ecosystem: Environmental > Aquatic > Marine > Oceanic > Photic zone | place: Costa Rica: the Eastern... | reverse complement strand
ATTGGTTTGTAGGCGGACTAAAACGTATTGCAAGAGCAATAGTACATTGGTTTGCACGTAAACGTGAATATCGTAAAGCACATGGTCACGGAATATTAAGAACCTATTGGTGGTTAATATTATTAAGTCCTTTTATATTTTTTATCTTGTTTATTTTACTTGCAATTATAACTGGCGTTTCACAAGACCTTAGTGAGATGTTAGAATTACTAATACGTGGTTGTGAATCTCTGCAACCTGGTGCAGAACAATACTGGTGTAATACCGATTTGTGGTAAATACATTTAGCAGGGATAGGGCTCCTGTAGAAAGAAGGGCAATGTGATAGATCCTATTAGTGCGGTAAGTGCCGCAACAATGGCTTTTACCACAGTAAAAAAATTTGTAGCCGCAGGGCAAGAATTTGAACAAGTAGCAGGCCAACTTGGCAAATGGTACACAGCAGTCAGCGACTTTCGCCACGCACAGCAAGAACAAAAGAAACCTCCAATATTCAAAAAACTTTTCAATGCAGGGTCAGTCGAAGAAGAAGCATTAGCCTTGTTAATCCATGAAAAGAAAATTATGGAACAGGAAAAGGAACTTGCTGTAATTCTTAACTTTCGTTTTGGTCATGGCACTATGGACGAACTTAAAGAAATGCGTAGAAAAATAAGAGCGAAGCGTGAAAAGGAAGTGTACAGACAAATGCAAAGGAAAAAAGAGTTTCTTGATATGATAGCGATTCTTACACTTTGTATCCTTGGTGCGGCTGTTATTGGTGGTATATTTTGGTTTATATTAAAGTCGAAAGGAATGTTGTAATTGAAATATGTTTATAGAGACTTTGTCTTTGTAAATGGAGATAACAAATCTATATTATACAAAGACGGTAGATTGCTGTTTCAAGGTAGTGCTTGGGCAGGTATAAACATATTTCTAAATGCAAGTGGTAATGCGTTCGAAGTGCAAGAAATGTTTCGCAGTCAATTAGATCAACGAGAGGAGATTAAATTGAGAGCAGAAGCAAAGAAACCCAAAGAACCTATGCCTCCAGAACCTGAAGAACCAGAAAAGAAGAAAGTGATTAGACGTCCAGGATCAGATAGAAGAATGGTACGTTGATCTAAAAGCCAAAAAAAAACGGACGTTAACCTAACATCCGTTTGCCCTCTAATTGGAATGCCCTCACGCTCCAACTATAATTATTTACCGGCCACCATTGGATAATTATATACTCTATTAATGGTTGACTTTGTCGTAAAAGAATGTATAATAATAAGACAATCATAGAGCAAAGGTTAAGAAATGTTTATAAACGTTGAAGGTGGTACAAAAACTCAGCGAAAGCACGTAGAAAGTATGGCAATTTTTGCGGCCTATAAACTTATGGGCAAACTTGCAGATCGTATCGAGTTAGATATTGAATTGAGCCCACGTTTGTACAAAGAAGATCACAACATTGGTGACGTAATATATGAAGATTCTAACCATAAACCTCGACAGTTTACTATGAGAGTTGACAATACTGTAAAAATGCGTAGAATACTTGAAACTGTAGCACATGAAATGGTACACGCAAAACAGTTTGCCAAAGGAGAATTAGTAGAATTAGTAAAAAGCCAAGCAACAAGATGGCATGGCAAAAGCATTAAAAAGATCCCAGAATATTGGGAAAGACCTTGGGAAATTGAAGCACATGGTAGAGAAACTGGTTTGTTCCTTAAATGGGTAGAAGATCAGGGATTAGAGAAAGAGTCATGGACCTGGGACGATTTAGATAAGTATAAACAAGCATATGAGCAATAAGTACGATAGTTGGACAGCCTCGGACGCAATTGAGCGTAATCTATTAGATAATGACATTCACTATCTCAGTGGTGATATTGCCAACGAGAATGTAAGTGAAACTATCAAATGGATTTTGTCCGCTAATCTACAGAAGAAGCCAAAACGCACACTTCAATTATACATCAATACATATGGCGGAGACTTGTACGAATCATTTGCATTAATTGATGTAATGAAAAACAGTCATCACAATATCAGCACAATAGGAATTGGTGCGGTTATGAGTGCAGGATTTTTAATTTTTGCCAGTGGACAACAAGGCGAAAGATATATTGGTAAAAATGCTGGTATTATGAACCATCAACACAGTGATGAAATGAATTCCAAAATGCATGATATGAAAGCACAAATGAAAGAGAATCAAAACTGTGAAATGCGTTCTTTACAAATACTACGTGAAGCAACAGGAATGACTATACAAGAAGTACGAAATAAGTTCATCAAAAACCCTTCAGATCAATACTATACTGCAAAGCAATTAGTAGAACTTAATATTGCAGATCACATACTATAATTGGTAATTTTTTACTTGACTTTTTGACAAAGTTTTGTTATACTTTAGACTAAATTAAAGGCAGGTAAGGCATGAACACAATAGAAGTATTAGCACAGGCATTCGCGGCATATAGAATCAACAAAGGTCACGTACAAGACACACGTAGATTTTCTGAGGACACGCCTACACAGTTTTCACAGAAAGATATGTTGGCAATGAGTTTGACAGAACACAAAGATAGAGTTCCTGAAGACTTTAAGTTTTTTAAATTTAATGATCAAGATATGATCGATGCCGTTGACGCAGTAAAATTTGTAAACAAAGATACTGCTTTGAAACAGATTGCAGGCACACTATCAGATTATATGCAAAATCTTGTTAGTTGTATCAATGCAAAAGAAATTAGTAATTTAGAATTTGGTATTGTTGCAGTACTACCTAAAATTTATTTTGAAACAAGGCACAAGAAAGAATACAAAAAGAAAATTAAAACAGAGTTTGGAGAAAGCAAACACATAGGCATACCAGGCACAGTTGTACAAGGCGATTTTTGCATTAATGAAATTAAGTTTGTAGAGAAATTTGGTTGTCATGTATTAAATGGTACAATAGAAACTAATTTGGTTTCATTCTTTAAAAATTTTGAAGCAGGAAAAGAATTACCTGAAGCAAATTCAACTGTTAAAATTAAAGGTAAAGTAAAAAGGCATGGGGAGAATTTTGTAACAAAGTTGCCAGAAACGCAATTAAATTATGTTAAAATTTTTAAGTAATAGTAACACGTTTTTACGAAAAGGAGTCGTACCTATGAGCAAGAAAAAGACTTACGTAACTTTTGAAGAAAGTCTCGAGGATGACGATTGGGGATTAATAATTGGCAAAAATGGTAACCTCAAAGGTATGTTTATACCTGAAGGACAACAAGAAGAATGGGTACCAGAAAGTATTGTAGAAATTTGCGAGAAGTATTTTGGAGTGGACTTGGACGCAGATAACGATAACACACTTCATTAACAAAAGGAGAACAATGGAAATAATAGTAAGAAATGGCAACGTTGAAAAGGCTCTTAGAGTCATGAAACGTAAACTGAAGAAAAATGGTTTGCTTCAGGAAATCAAAGATAGACAATACTATCAAAAGCCAAGTGAAAAGAAAAGACTTGCTAAAAAACGTGGAATAGCAAGATGGAAAAAGGAACAAAAGAAACGTGAATCGAACTTTTAATTATAACGGCGAAGCATACGTAGAAGAGTCAGGTGCGTACGAAGTACGTCAACCTTTTGGCCCTGGAGTGTACATTGGACACTTCAAAGATGACGAGGTAGAGTTTTTACAAAAACTATGTCATGAGGCAAAGGAAAAAGGTGATCCTATGGGTCAAACTCTCGCCGGTAACATTAAAGGTCAATACGATTTTAAAAATATAGGCACACCCGAAGAGCAAGAACGCTTTATGCAAATAATGTCTTTTCATGTAAACAACTATCTAAGAAGTGGATTGCAAGTTAGCAACCTAAATGAAATGCCAAGCGAACAAGAGCATGATGTTGCTATACAACTTCAAGGTTATCCATGGGTAAACTTTTCAAAAGCAGGAGAGTTTAATCCTATGCATACACACCCTGAAAGTATTATTAGTGCAAGTTTATACATAGACATACCAGAAGACATTGCACAAGAAAAAGAAAAAGTTAAAGAACATAGTAACCAGCCAGTACCGGGTGATATTATTTTCACTGGCGGTTTGATAGATAACATTTGGCAGGCAAGCCATATTAATTATACTCCTAAGACAGGAGATTGTATTTTCTTTCCAGGAGGAATGCACCATGCAGTGTATCCTTTTAAGAGTGATGTAGAAAGAATTACTTTAAGTTTCAATATTGCACACTTTGGTTTTGTTCGCAAAGACACAAAACAAGTTAAGCAATATAGAATGTGGGTAAACGACTATGACCGTTAATGTATATTGGACAAGAGCGATTGCCCCTGGTAGTGGAGAAAGACATTTTATAAGTCCACTACGTTTCCAAGAGCCAGAATTTTTACATAAGAATATAAATTACAAAGATTATCTTGGACCAGCATTGTTACATTGTCCTGGTATGGTTGAAGAAATGACAAAGACTGTTGTAATTAAATCACCAGTTGGAGTTGACCTTGAATACAACGAAGATGGACAATTAAAAGTATATAGACAAGATCCAGAGTTTGGCGCAATATTCTTTGGTGAACCACAAGGCAAGAATGGTATCCATCAACTTGGCTTTGGTTATATATTTTTTGCAGATAAGCCATTAGTGGCAACAAACTTACCACCGTATTATCATAACAACGGTTACACAGAGGCAGTCAATCCTTTATGTGGTAGTTATGACATTGGCAGATGGTTCCGTCCAGGTGTGCGGCCTCTGTTTCAAAAGAAACCTAATGCTAATAGAATTAGTATTAACGAAGGTGATCCATTAATGTATGTTAAATTTAACACAGATGAAAAGATTAATCTTGTTGAGTTTGACGCACACGAGTTAGATCAATTAGGATTTCACAGTCCTATCAATGCTTGTATTACATTAAAAAATCAACTTCCACCAACACCTTTAAATAAGGCATATGAATACTTTGACAATGCTCGTATGTCGCAAAAAGTGTTAAAGATAATCAAAAGGAACATAGTATGATAATTAGGACAATGAAGGAAGATGAAAGACATCTGTTACAGGATGATCCTGTTAGACCTCATATACCTACTGAAGATAGATTCACAGACGGACGTAATGTTATCGTGTTAGAAGACGAAGGCGATATTATTGCGATAGTCTGTACGGCACTCACTAAAGGTGTGCCTACAAACGAAAATGAAATGTATGAGAACGCAAATGTTATAGGAGGCGTTCTTGTTGCATATACAGTTTGGAGTTATCGAAAAGGTGCAGGCAGAACAATCATCAATATGTTGCGTGATAGTGCTATTGATGAGCATTGTGACCGACTCGTAACTTTATCACCACTTACTGAAATGGCTGAAAAATTCCATTTACGTAATGGTGCGAAGTTGATAAAAAAATATGATAAATGTCAGAATTTTGAATATGAACTTTGAAGTAGAAGATTACAGGAAACATAAACCTGAAGATATAGGACAATGGCCTTTCTGGATAGTGCCACGTAGATACGTTGGTACCTATATATGGAAAGCCGTGTTCATTCTTTACTTTATTCCTGTACTTCTTTTTGGCACATGGTTTTTAACTTTGAGTGGATTTTTTCTTTACTTTCTGTTATATGATGTGTTAGAATATATAAACATAAAAAAAAGGATAAATGATGGTCAATAATGATGGATACGAAAAAACTTGTATGGTAACTTGCACAGACAACGATAAAGTTGTTGAAGCAGAAGTAGATAATTTTAGAGAAAAAGAATCACTTAATGTATTCATTGCGACTAATAAAATTCACATGAAATGGAATGGAAGAAGTATATACATCGGTAATCAGTTTGGGTATGAATTTACAACACCTGGACCAAAACAATTTACAAAAATGGAGGGCAGAAGATAATGCCAAATTTAGTACCAGTAGTAATTGAAAAGGAAGCAAAAGGCGAACGCAGTTATGATATCTTTAGTAGACTTTTAAAAGATAGAATTATTATGTTAGACACTGATGTAAACCAAATGTCAGCAAGTTTAATAGTAGCACAGATGTTATTTTTAGAATCAGAAAATCCTGAAAAGCCTATTAACTTTTATATTAATTCACCTGGAGGATCTGTAACCGCAGGTATGAGTATCTATGATACTATGCAATTTATTAAGTCACCTGTACATACTATTGTGTTAGGACAGGCGGCATCAATGGGTTCACTGTTAGCAATGGCAGGTGAAAAAGGAAAACGTAAAATATTACCAAATGCAAGACACATGATACACCAACCACTTGGTGGAATGCAAGGACAAGCAAGTGATGTTGAAATACAAGCAAACGAACTTGTACGTTGGAAGAAAGTGTTAACAGACACTTATGTTAAGCACACAGGTAAAAACTACAAGGAACTTGAAAAGGATATGGACCGTGACAACTACATGACTGCACAAGAGGCAGTTGACTACGGTTTAGCGGATACTGTTGTAACCAATCGTGGATAAATTTTGCGACCACACTTTTGCTTTATTTGATCATGAGTTTGCGGACCACGCAAGCCATATGTGTATGATTAAAGATCATGCACGTTGTATGGGATTCTTTGAACAAATTAAAAAACATTGCAAGGGCAAAAAAGTAATTGACTTTGGTGCAGGCACAGGCATACTTGGAATATATGCTTCATTGTGTGGTGCTAAAGAAGTTTGGTTTATTGAAAATCAAACAAACCTTCATGCAACAATACACGAACTTTGCGAATTAAACAATGTTCAAAATTATTCTATACACTATGATGTAACAAAAGCACCTACTCATTACTTTGACGTTTGCATTAGTGAAACTTTAGGTGATATGGGTATTGAAAGAAACTTTACACGTATCTTTAGTGATCTTATTGCACGTAATCCAGGGTGCATTGCTATACCAGATACAATAAATTTATACAAAAGCACACTGTACTTAGAAGAAGTAGAAAAAGAAAAACGTTACATTGAAAACTTTCCTATCAACCTAAAACATAATATGTTATATCCTTTACCAGGACTACGTCCTACAAGAATAGATTCTCATCCTGTAGACAATGAACAACTAATTTTTAATTTAGATCTTAAAAACTTTCCGCGAGTTGATGATCTAAGACGTATTGATAAAGTAGAACATCCTAAAGAACATAACTTTATGATCTTTCATTGGAAAGCATTTGTTAATGGTGAAGAGTTTGTAAACAACAATCCTGGCAGAAGCAGTGATAATTTTAATCACTGGTGTCAACTTGGATTCTATATGCCAAAAGATAACACACTTGGTATTAAGTTAGATATTCAACGAGGACCATTTGTTTTATGTGGTAACCCACATCAAGACTTTGTTGACAAACCTAAGGAGTATGATGACAAATATTATGAACCAAGTCCTGATCAATATGTACAAGATATAAACCAACCAACAGATAGTGTAATCAAATGGACAATGTAGCATTCAATAAATTAGCACAGTTGAGTCCTGCTAATAAGCAGAGTATACATGATCTTGTTGACTTTCATGAGTTTATGAAGTATAGCGATGAGTATGTAAAAGATAAAGAATTTACTTGCGGTCCTTTCAAAGGCAGTGATGAATATAATGCAGTTGGAGAGCAAGGCACAAGATATAACATTAACAAGTACGGATTTAGAGGTAGTTGGGATAAGACTAAAACTAAAGTAATAGGAGTGTTTGGAGATAGTTGTACATTTGGTGTAGGTGTAGATGAAAAAGATATCTATACTACTCATTTAAAAAGTTATTTTCCAGACTATGACATAATGAATTTTGGCATGGTTGGGAGTAGCATTGATAACATTGTTAAATGTTATAGTGTTGCTGAAAGATTGATAGGGTTTGATAAAGCATTGTTCTTATTACCTGACTATAGCAGATTTTGTTGGCCTCAATATGAAAAAGAATGGCAACATACGAACATGATTATAGGCTCTGGCCTTGATGAGTCTAATCCAGATCACATGGCATATATTAGAAACTATTGGGAAGAATTAGAAATACATAGAACAATTAATTATTTAAATTGGCTCAACGATATATCAAACATTAACGATAGTATGATAAGTGTATGGAGTTGGGGTAGAGAAACTAACGAAATAATTAAGCAAACACTACCAACTGAAAGTGTTGCACAAATTAATCCTAAAGAAGTAGAAATAGATCATGCAAGAGATCATCAACACCCAGGGCCAAAGAGTCATTTGCAAATTGCAGATCGTTGGTTCGAACAAATAGCATTTGGAGAGTAATATGGATATTAAACAAGAAATTGCAAACATGAAGGGTATTCCTACCCAAGAAGAATTAAATGCCCAACTTAGAAAAGAACTACTTGAAGTAACGTTTCTTAAACTTGACGGTGACAAGCGAATTATGACTTGCACAAAAAGTTTCGATATTATTCCTAAAGAGAATCACCCCAAAACTGATAGTGAACCTGTAAAAGAAGGACTAATTACAGTATGGGATACCAATGCAAATGGCTGGCGTTCATTTAGATACGACAGAGTGCAAGAAGTAAAGAAGCCGGCATAGCTCAGTTGGTAGAGCAACTGATTTGTAATCAGTAGGTCCGCGGTTCGAATCCGTGTGCCGGCACCAGACATAAGTAAAGTATAGGAGATATATTATGCACCACCAAACAGATTCATTAAACGACAGTGAATATTTTAGTATCTTTCCTACTTGTGTAGGAATGTATGATTTAAGATTATATCATCCTGCGGAAGAACCTAAAGTCAAAAAATACATTGACAAAGAACTTACAGAGTTTGAAACAGATAAAGATGTATTCGATGCTAATGAATTATTAATTCTTAAGAACAGTATCAACGACTGTATCAAAGCATACTCCCAAGAACATGGAGTAGACCTGTATGAGATTGACGAGAGTTGGTATGAACGACATACAGGTACAAGTGAAATCCAAAATTATCCAAAAGGAAACTTTACAGGATATTACATTGCAAATTGTTTTTATGACGATGCCAAATTCGTTATTAATCCACCTTACAAAAATCCAATAATGGTTCCACCAAATAAGACAGTCAGCATCTATACTGCTCCAGACGAAAGATTTGTTTGTGAAGCAGGTAGACTTTTGATTGTACCAGCACACCTTGATAGATATTTTATGGTAAATGATAACAAACAAATTGATACGTTTGCATTTACTACTAAGAAGAGTGTATGAAACGTGAGAACATTCGACAGCATCTGATACGTTTCTTTCGAGAAGACTGGAAGAGCAACAAAAAACGATTCATAGCAGAAATTGCAGGCCTAATCTTAGGAATTGGTGCAACTATTGTAATGGCGGCAACTATGCCTACACCTAACTTACTTGTGTCATACATCATGTGGGAATTGAGTGCAATGTGTTTGATATACGGTGCAATGAGTAGAAAGAGTTTTGGTCTTACGTTGTTATATGTTTTATATTTTACAATTGATGGTGTTGGACTTATTAGATTGCTTACCATTCCTGTGTAATTGGCAAACAAACACTTGACTTTCTTACATATTTTTGTTATACTATAAAAGTTAAATGAGGAAACTCACTTAATACTTGATTAAATCAATAAAGGAGAGTAGCATGACTACAAAAACAACTACAATTCAAGAAAGAGTTTTATCGGCTCTTGTAGATGGTAAAGCACTTACAAGTGCTGATATCAAAAACAGATATAAAGCAGGTAACCCACAAGCGGTTATCCAAGCATTAAGATTTGCGGGTCACCCAATTTTCTTAAACACAAGAAAAAATAGCAGAGGTACTATGGTATCAAGATACGTAATGGGTACTAAGGCTCCAAGAAAAGTAATTGGTGCTGGCTACAAAGCAATGGCAAAAGGTTTATTAGACAACTAATAGGCTGACGTTATTTTCTTTCTTAAATAGGCGGCCTTTGTGTCGCCTATTTTTTTGGCTGAAATATCTGGTTGACAAATATGATTTTATGTTGTATTGTAAAGTATCTGCCTGTAGTTCAGTTGGATAGAACGTCGGTTTGCGGAACCGGAGGTCAGAGGTTCGAATCCTCTCAGGCAGGCCAATAAATATAGGTAAGCAAAGGTGACAGTAAATGACTTATCCAAAACAAACAGGTCCAAATAGTTGGATCGTTCAAATAAAACAAGATGGCAAAACCAAAGAATTATATTTGGAATTTCCTGTAGGAAGTCTTGATCAAGTAGGTTGGGACGTAGGTGACAATCTTATCTGGGAAGAACTTGATCACGGATATATACTTTCAAAGAAAGAAGCAGTATGAGCGGACAAAGACGTTTTTTAAAAATGTGGGCAAGAACAGTAGGTATGCCTATTGGAATTGATGATGACGACAAACCAGAATTCCTACCAATATCACAAGCAGATGTCAAACGTGCATTAGCAATGAGGACATTTTGGATAGTATTACACATACTAACTTGTGTTTTTATCATAGCAGGAAATGGTAAGGTATTAGGATTTTGGTAAAAAATCTCTTGACAAATAGCCTAAAAGATGGTATATTATATTAATAATAAGGCAAAAGAGAGGCACAAATGAGAACACAACCACAAGCAGTAATCGCAAAACTTGAAGCAGATAATTCAAGACTCGCAAAAGAACAAATACTTACAGACGCAATGAACGAAGGACTTGATGAGTTCTTTGAAGGTGTTCGTATGGCACTTGATCCTTTATATACATTTGGTGTAAAGCAAGTTCCTACAAAAGCAGAAAACGAAGTATTATCAGCACAAGGCTGTGAATGGAAAATATTTAAAGAACTTGCAGAAAAATTACACGCAAGAGAACTAACAGGTCATGCGGCCAGAGATGCTATTGAACTTACAATGAGTGTCGCTACCGCAGAACAATGGAATGGTTTTTATAGAAGAATTTTGATTAAGGATCTACGTTGTGGAGTTTCAGAAAAGACTGTAAACAAAATTGCAAAGAAATTTCCACAGTATAAGATTCCTGTGTTTACTTGTCAACTTGCTCATGATAGTGCTAACCATGAAAAGAAGATGACAGGTAAAAAGCAAATAGAAGTTAAACTTGATGGCGTAAGAGTTCTTGCAGTAGTTAAGAACAACAAAGTAGAAACGTTTAGTCGTAATGGAAAACAGTTTCATAACTTCGGACACATCATTGCTGAGATTGAAGAGGTACTTAAAGACAATCCTGCTCCATACGATTTGGTATTGGACGGAGAAGTTATGAGTGCAAATTTCCAAGACCTTATGAAACAGGTACATAGAAAAAGTGGGGGAGATGCCACAGACGCAGTTCTACATTTATTCGATATGTGTCCTTTGGATAAGTTTTTGGAAGGTGGTTGGGACAAGCCACAATCATTTAGAAGTGTTGCAACCAAGCATTGGGTAGAGCAACATAAAAGCATTTTAAAGCACGTACAAGCACTGGAGTGGGAAGATGTAGACCTTAGTACCACAGAAGGTGAAAGACGCTTTGTAGAGCTGAATAAAGCGGCTGTAGACGGTGGTTATGAAGGAGTTATGATCAAGGATACAGACGCACCATACGAATGTAAACGTAGTCATGCTTGGTTAAAAGCAAAACCGTTTATTGAAGTAACTTTGGAAGTAAAGGATGTTGAAGTTGGAACTGGACGAAATGAAGGAAGACTTGGAGCATTTATCTGTGCTGGACAAGATGATGGCAGAGATATCAAAGTTAATGTGGGTAGTGGGTTTAGTGATGCTAATCGTGACAGTTTTTGGACTGACCGTGATAGCATTATTGGACAACTTGTTGAGGTGAGAGCAGATGCTGTCACGCAGAATCAAGATGGAACGTTTAGTTTGCGTTTTCCAAGATTCAAAACTTTTAGAGGCTTTGAGCCAGGAGAAAAAATTTAATGAGACAATTTGTATATGATAGTTGGAATAGTATCATGGATGCAAGAGTAAATCCTCTGAGACATATTCCTGACTTACAAGTACGACATATGATAATGCAGGTTCTTGCTTTCATGTGGTCAACAGTATTTGCACTTCAAATTGCAAACAGTGTATTAGCATTTAGTATTAGTGCTATTGCTCACGTGGTATTTGTTGCCGCGGTAGTAATCACTGTTGCAACATTTAGAGTTGCAGAAAAACAACCATGGAGATTTGGTAGTGGATATCATTCTTATGGAAGAGCCAGAGGTTATACTTTATATTATGACAAGCATGGTAATCCAAAGAAAGTCTATATGCCAGAAAATGATCCTGGTGGTGAACACGAGTAAAGAGAGGAGGTATAATATGTATAAAGTGATAATGACAGTATTTTTATCAATAGGATTGCTTATGTTGGTTACAACAGGAGTAAGTTCAAATGAAAATACGGTGTTACCAGAGAAGAAACCGTTTACACTTAATCTTAAAAGCAAGATTAATAGTGCTAACAGTTGGTTGAACTCAAGACCAGACGCAGTGAATAACTGGGTTGAAGACACTAAAGAGTTCCAAAAGAATAACTGGGCAGAAGGTAAAGCACAGTTGGTTAAGAACAAAAACCAAATCTTGTACTTCTTTTTAGGTGACCCATCTAATGCAGAAAACTAATCTTTAAAGCCATTTTCAGTTGACTTTATTTTTTTTTAATATATAATAAAACAAACTTAAGGAGAATTGAGAGTGGCTTTACTGACCCCCCGTAGAAAAAAGAAACCCGTTCGAAGAGTAGTCAAAGGTTTAAAAACAGAACCTACCTGGGAAGATGCTGATAAACTTACAGGTCAACAATTTAGTAATAGATCAACAGTTGCAAATGACTATTATAGATTAGACAAAAAGAATTCAGACTACAAAGCATATGTTATTGAATATATGCGTAATGATGAACGTTGGAAAGAAGAAGTTCCAGGCTTCACAAAGATTCCAGACAGTAGATTTCATAGTACAATAGGCGCATTATGCAGAATGGCTACATTAGGTAGACCAGATACTCATGAAGCATATAACAAATATTGGGATGAACTTCCAGGTACTATGGGTCAAGTTAAACCACAAAGTAGTTACATCAATAAATGGATAGAAGAACTTAAAGAAAAAGCAGACGCATTTGCTCGTGCAGAAGAAGAAAAGGCCAAGGAAGAAGCAAAGAAAAAGAAGAATGCTCATGTGCCAAGTATTCAAGAACGTATTACTGCACAGGCTTGGATAATGGATGAAAAGCCTCAAGATTGGTTAGACAGTTGGCTTGATGATCCTGCAAAGTTTAATATCAAGTCTTTTAATTTTAAAAAACATTTTTACGATATGAAAGTAACACAGGCTCATGCACGTAAAATTAAAGATTATTATTTGCCTGAAATTAAAGAACTAAAAGATGTAGTTGATCCGCCTGTGTTAAAGGCAGATGCTACAGAACAAGAAATAGATTGGGCGGCACAACTTAAAGAAGCATATGCTTGTTTTAGTAAAACAGATATTAAGAAAAAAATAAGTGCATTAGAATTGTATATGGGTGCTTTAGATGTTCTTATTGATACTGCTAAGGCTATGCGTAAGCCTCGTAAGAAACAACCAAAGAGTAAAGAAAAATTAATTGCAAAATTAAAGTTTGCAATAAATGATGATAAGTTTCAACTTGCAAGTATCAATCCAATTGAGATTATCGGGTGTAATGAACTATGGGTCTTTAATGTTAAGACAAGAAAGATAGGAAAATATGTTGCGGCAACTATTGATCCTCTTGGTGCTGAAAGAGAAGGAACTGGATTAAGTGTCAAGGGTACTACAATCACACAGTTTGCAGAAGAAAAAAGCATACAAAAGACCCTGCGTAAACCAGAAGAAAAATTAAAAGAATTTAAAGACGCAGGTAAACGTAAACTTAACACATATTTAGACGAAATCAATGCAGTAGACATTAAACTAAACGGGCGTATTAATCCGGATACTATACTTCTAAAGGCAGTTAGATAAATACTAATATGCAGTACAATGACATTGATAATAACGAAATACAACAGGTAAAAAAGGGTCTTGCTGAACTCGGTAATACTCTTGAGGTAATTGCTAACCGTATTGTTCCGGTACAACGTATCGAGGATAGACAGTTAACAGGTAATGCAATTCAGGGCGGAAAGATCACACAGTTCCGAAGCACTGGTATTACAGACCAAGCAAACAGAACAATCCTACTTATTGACAACAATGGCATTACTGTAGATACTGTAAATGCAGATAAGATTTCAGGTGATACAACAGTTACAGGTCAATTGACTGTTGATGGTCATCTTGAATGTAACAGTTTACACGTAAATGAATTAACCGCTGACATCAGACAAGAACGCAGTGACTCACTTGTGTTTGATTCAAGCAATGGTGACTCGCCAATTGGAAAAGGTTTACAATGGAAGTCAGATGGCGGAGCAAAGAGTTTTATTCTACAAACTAATCCATCAAGATTATGGAGTAGCGAGCCAATTGATTTACATAGAGATGCAAGTTATAATATTGATAACACTCCTGTTTTAACTGCAAATACTTTAGGTGAAACAATTATTAATTCAAGTTTACGTACAGTTGGACGTTTACAGAACTTGGTAGTCGACGGCAACTTAACTGTTGACGACTTTTTGTTCTGGGACGGAGATGCTATGCGTCTATCAATTGGAACTGAAGCACCTAATGGACAGTTAAGCATTAGCAGTGAACAAGCAGAATTTATCGTTGATCCACAAGGTGAAACTGTAGTACTTGGTACACATTCAACAAGTGAACTAAAAATTATTACAGATAGCACTTCAAGAATTGCTATTTCACCATACGGACATATAAGAATGGGTCAACCAGAAAACACACAAACACAAATTTCAATGTTTGGCAAAGTAGGTATTGGTGTATCTAATCCGTCATTGAATTTTGAAGTAGCAGGTCCTATCAAGTTTGAAGGTAAGAAGTTTGCAAACAGTAACACCGCACCAACAGATGGTTTATGGAAAAAAGGTGATATTGTTTGGAATACAGAACCAGTACCAAACGGACACGTAGGTTGGATTTGCACAAGAGAAGGAAGTCCTGGCAATTGGTCCAAGTTTGGTATAATCCAAGGGTAGGCCGGTGTTAAGATATTTTCATAAATTAAAGACAGACCAGCAGGTCAATTTTTGGTCATGGATAGGTAAAGTGGCTCCACTCACTGCCTTGGTTGGACTTATACTTGCACTTACGTTTGATGTTGATACATGGGTTGATTGGATAGTGTGTGGAATAGCATTATCATTTGCCATTGTAGCATTTACATGGTGGTGGTGGGTAATTTATGCTGTCAAGGATTTATTCAATCTACTTACAAATACAAATAAACAATTTGAAAAAATACTTACTGATATCAAAGAAGTCAAAGACGATATCAAACAATTAGATCCAAAAAAGAATTCTAAGAAGTAGTCGGTTTCATATTATCAGTTGGTGCTGATGGTGGTTTCTCATCAACATGATCTTGTGGAACAATAGGAGCACCTATATCAACTGGCTTATCTAAGTCCACCTTTACTTGTTGTTTTTTACTAATTGGTAATTCATCTTGTACTGTCATGTTATCCCCTATAAGTTGGTGAGTCCATACCACAATAAACAAGTTGTTGACTTCCTGGTAGTACATCTACAGGTGTTGGTAATGTGCCAGCCTGCCAGTTGCCGCCTCCGTGGTTAGGTCCATTTAGGTATATGTAATCTGTGGTAGGTCCGAAAGTGCTGTTAGCATTATCCCATGCTCTGCCTATTCCTATGATATTACCTTCATCGTCACCTGCAAAGTCCATTAAAAATAAATTAAGATCGTCAACAGCACTTGATGATGCAATGAACATAGCAGTACCATTGTGATATCTTATCAAAGGCTTGTACCAAGCATCTGAACCTCCCCAAACACCTGATGGCAAATATAATAGATCAACACCTTTTAGATATCTTATGTTGTAACTAAATTGTGCAAAATTATTTCCAGGTATAGTTGTTATTGCATTACTCCAAGCATTTGCAATAGGATCATTATTTTTTTGACTTATAGTATTTCCGCGACAAATATATAATCTATCGCTACCGTCTCCGTTTTTGCCTGGCCACACGGTTAAACCATATACGGTTCCTCCAAAAGCACCTGACGCAGAACCACCTGCCGAACCAATGCCGCTCATTGTAACATTATTTTTTTGGCTTCTATGCCAATAAGCACCATCTAATCTTATTGTACCTACTGCTGTATCGCCATTGGCATCTCTTACTTCTACAAAGTTTGTGTATGCTCCTGTGGT
>Ga0163109_10001938_pt1 | contig 16287 bp, 12 predicted proteins | sample CRUFie1St13metaG_FD_108704 | JGI IMG/M metagenome (GOLD analysis project Ga0163109, IMG submission 108704) | Marine microbial communities from the Costa Rica Dome - CRUD Field 142mm St13 metaG | ecosystem: Environmental > Aquatic > Marine > Oceanic > Photic zone | place: Costa Rica: the Eastern... | reverse complement strand
GAGCCAATTGATGTCAACGTAGAAGTAGAAGGTTTAGAAGAAGGCGTAGAACTAGTAGCCGCACCTAAGCCAGTTACATCAACACCAGCTAGTAAAAGTCCAGTAAATGCAAATTCAGGACAAAAAGGAATGGATGCAAAGCCAGTAGACATTGATGCAGGCAACAAAGGCGCACAAGGCCGACCAACACCAAAATACGGTGACATGGACGGAACTACAAAGCCAGACGTAAAGCCAGCTCCAAAGCCTGAATTATCACAAGCATCTGGTGTTAACACCAAAAGTGTTATAGACTAATCTAGCTAGGAACCGAGTATATGGGACAGCTATACCTAAGAGAAGACCTTACTTTCGAAGCCGCACAAATCAACTTGGTTGAAGGCAAAGACGGTAAGGATCTCTATATGGAGGGCATCTGCATACAAGGTGACGTGAAAAATGCCAATGAACGTATCTATCCAGTGGCTCAAATTGCAGAAGCAGTTGATACACTGAATGAACAGATTAAAAAAACAAGCGTTCTTGGTGAAGTAGATCATCCAGATGACCTCAAAATTAATTTAGACCGTGTCTGCCACATGATTGAAAAAATGTGGATGGACGGGCCTAATGGTTACGGAAAATTAAAAATTCTTCCAACTCCAATGGGGCAATTAGTTAAAACTATGTTGCAATCCGGCGTGAGATTGGGCGTATCGAGTCGTGGATCAGGTAACGTTGATCCGCATAACGGACGTGTCAGTGACTTTGAAATAGTTACTGTAGACGTGGTCGCACAACCCAGTGCTCCAAATGCTTATCCAAAAGCAATTTATGAAGGACTGATGAACATGAAACATGGACATCATATTTTAGAAATGGCTCGCGAGTCTGGGAAAGACGGCAAAATACAAAAGTACCTGAAAGACGAAGTATCTCGTCTTATCAGAGACCTAAAAATTTAGGAGAATCGCATGTTAGATGCTATTAAACCACTACTAGATAGCGATCTCGTCAATGAGGATACTCGTACCGCTATTGCTGAACAATGGGAAGCAAAAATGGTTGAGGCCAAAGAGACAGTGCGTGCTGAACTTCGTGAGGAGTTTGCACAACGCTATGAGCATGATAAAACTGTGATGGTAGATGCCCTAGATAAAATGGTTACAGAAGGCTTAGCAAGTGAAATCAAATCTTTGCAAGAAGAGAAGAATGCACTGGCTAGTGATCGAGTGAAGTTTCATAACAAGATGAAAGAAAATGCTGATAAGTTTAACGGCTTTTTAGTAAAACAACTTTCAGAAGAGTTAAAAGAGCTACGTCAAGATCGTAAGGTATCAAAAGCAGGTTTTGAGAAATTAGAATCATTTGTTGTTGGTGCTTTAGCTGAAGAAATCAAGGAATTTGCAAGTGACAAGAAAGACTTAGTAGAAACTAAAGTAAGACTTGTTTCACAAGCAAGAGAAAAACTTGATAATCTAAAGAGCAAGTTTATAAAAGAATCTGCTAAGAAGATATCTTCAACTGTGGCTACACATATTAAAGGCGAAATGGGTCAATTGAAAGAAGACATCAAAATTGCACGTGAGAACAATTTTGGTCGTCGTATCTTTGAAGCATATGCAACAGAGTTTGGTGCTACACATTTAAATGAAAATGAAGAAGTACGTAAACTTAACGCAAAAATTGCTGAAAAAGATAAGCAGTTGGCTGAAGCCATCGAATCTCAAGACAAGGCGAAAGCTCTTGTTGAGAGCAAAAATCACGAAATAAAAGTTATAAAAGAAGCCAATGAGCGTGATGCTACATTGGAGGAGCTTCTATCTCCCCTCAATGATGAGAAGAGAGAAATTATGACTAACTTACTTGAAAGTGTTCAGACATCTCGATTGAAGAATGCTTTTGAAAAATATTTGCCAGCCGTGATTAGTGAAACTAAAGGAACTAAAAAAGCCTCTACTTTAACTGAACAAACTGGTAACAAAACTGCAAAGGTTGTCGACAAAGCCACTAATGAAGCTAACAGCAACGTTATTGACCTAAAACGCCTAGCAGGGCTTTAAACTAAAAAGGGAGACATTTAATGTCACAAGAACTACTAGAAAGCCGTTGGGGTGAGACCAAAGAAGCCCTCCTAGAAGGATTACAAGGTGCTCGTCGCTCAACAATGGGTGTGATCTTAGAAAACACCAAAAAACACTTGAAAGAGAACGCAACAGCGGGATCAACTTCATCAGGTAATATTGCAACTCTTAACAGAGTAATTTTACCTGTAATCAGACGTGTTATGCCAACTGTTATTGCCAACGAATTAGTTGGTGTCCAGCCAATGACTGGTCCAGTTGGACAAATACATACACTTAGAGTACGTTACGCAGACGCAATGACTGACAACTCAGCAGCCGCAACATCAACAGCAGCTGGCGATGAGGCATTGTCACCATTCAAGATTGCAACTGCATATTCTAACAACACTGGTACAGCCGCAGGTTATGGTGGAGCAAACACTGCAACTTTAGAAGGTGTAGCAGGTAACAGAATTAACGTTCAGATCCTAAAGCAACCTGTAGAAGCAAAAACACGTAAGTTATCCGCACGTTGGACTTTTGAAGCAGCTCAAGATGCACAAGCAATGCACGGCATCGATGTAGAAGCAGAAATCATGGCAGCATTAGCTCAAGAGATTACTGCTGAAATCGATCAAGAGATTCTATTATCTCTACGTACATTAGCCGCAACTGAGTTCACATACAACCAGGCTGCAGTATCAGGTACTGCAACTTTCGTAGGTGACGAGCATGCCGCATTAGCAGTGTTAATAAACAGAACAGCTAACTTAATTGCACAGCGTACAAGACGTGGCGCAGGTAACTATGCAGTTGTTTCACCAGCTTCATTAACAGTGTTACAATCAGCTACAACATCAGCATTTGCTAGAACAACAGAAGGTACTTTTGAAGCACCAACAAACACAAAGTTTGTAGGTACATTAAACGGTACAATGAGAGTATTTGTTGATTCATATGCATCTGATTCACAAGCAGTATTAGTAGGATACAAAGGCGCATCTGAGACAGACGCTCCAGCATTCTACTGTCCATACGTACCGCTAATGAGTTCAGGAGTTGTACTAGATCCGTCAACATTTGAGCCAGTAGTAAGTTTTATGACTAGATATGGATATATCGAGTTATCAAACACTGCAAGTTCATTTGGTAATGCCGGTGACTATGTGGGTGAAATTGCAGTAAGCAACTTATCATTCTCATAATATACGCTTAACTTTTACAAAAATAGCACCTTCGGGTGCTATTTTTTTGACTATAAATACACCATGGAGCTAACCAAAAACAGTAAAAATAGTGCAACATTTGACCCAGGGACTATTTGTAATCTTGCTTGTTCTACTTGCAACGAATACTCAAGTACACGTTGGCAAGCACTTAAAAAACTACCTATAGATTCAAATGCCAATAATCAAACAGTTGATGACTTAGATTTCACAGGACTTAATCATATTGTTATCGGTGGCGGCGAGCCAATACTGCACAAATCAACGCATGAGGTCTTAAAAAAATTTAAAAACACTGATATGAAATTTCTCATACACTTTAACGGCACAGTAAAACCAAGTTTAGAGTTTTTAAAAACTTGTTCATATTACCGACGTATAATTATTTGTTTTAGCATCGACGGAGTAGGAGAACACTTTGAATATCTCCGTTGGCCAGCAAAATGGTCAGAAGTTGAAAGCAACATAAAATGGATTGTGCAAAATGCGCCTGAAAGTGTACAATTTTCTGTAAACATTACAATATCACATCTCAACAAAGACACTCATAAACTTGTTGTAGACTGGGCAAAGACAATTTTTCCTGATACTCATGAAGTAACTTATAATAATGCAACCACAACTTTTGGTGAATTTGACGAAGTTGATCAAATACGTGGTACGGACTGGCGCAAAGTTTTTTCAATAAATACTACTGCACAATAATGTGTTTATGCGGACACCAACCGCGTACCCGCTAGAACGGGAACTTTATAAGGAGACAAACAAATGGGAAGACCGTTAAAAATTAAAATATCTGACACACAGGATGCAGGATTTAACAACCCTGGTGATGATGTTGCAAATAGAACTCCTGCCGGAGAATTATTCTACGGAGTAGTAGGTGGAAATATTAGTACAAGTGACTATACATTTCCTGTAATGACTACAAGAATTAGACCAACTGGTGGTAGTGTAACAACCGAAGGTGATGGTTTTATTATAAAACAAAAAGCCGCATCTAAGTATCTAGTTTCAAGACTAGACGCCGCTCAAATTGACCCTGCAAGTGCAGTGGCTGGATGTATCGTCCGAGTTACTGTAGTTGGTGATACTGATTGGGCTTCAATGGGTGCAGGTAAAGGTACAATTGCAGTAGGACATATTTTTACTGTTACAGCCGCTTCAGCCGCTGGAACTACAGGAAAAGTTGCAGAATGTGGTGTATGTACACTAGCAAACGAAGCAGATTCTGCTTTATCAACAGGAAGTATGACAATTACAGTTACAGATGTTGGTTCATCAGCAGTACGCTTGAAGCGTTTAAGCAACAGATTTGGTATTACCTTTGCAAATAATACAGTAATCTTGAACTTCTTCAACATATTAGATGATACAGTTGTAGTTGGTGGCTCTGGAAGCAGTGCATCACCAAGCACACGTGATCTAGTACAAGTTGAGAATGCTTCACTAGGTTAATAGATAGTTTTTAACCAACCAAACCCTCATTGTATTAAGTACAGTGAGGGTTTTTTTATGAGTACTGCTTTTATATTAGGAAACGGAAATAGTAGATTGCGTGTTGATCTAACCAAGTTGCCGCCACTTGGAACAACCTACGGATGCAATTGGCTCTTTAAAGATTTTATTCCAGATTGTTTAGTGGCAACAGATAGACCAATAGCAGATAGTATTCAACAAAGCGGCTATGCACAGAAACATCGCTTTCATACTCGTAAGCCAATACTTGAACTTGGCGGTAAACATCTACATAATCAATTTAAAGGATATAGCAGTGGACCAAATGCCGCCTCATTGGCCTGCATTGATGGACATACCGATATATATCTAATTGGTATGGACTTTGGAACAACCAATGGCATGTTTAACAATGTATACGTTGATAGACAATTCTATAAAAAACAACTAGATCCCCCAACATTTCCTGGAAACTGGGTGAATCAAATTATAGAACTTGCAACAGAACACTATCCAAATAGACAGTTTTACAGAGTGGAAGGTGTTGAAAGTGCAACGCACAAACAATTAGGCAAAGTACCCAACATGAAAATTATAAGCATGGAGAGCTTTATTGAAATGGTAAATACTGCTAGAGGTCCATTATGAATACAAAGAAACGAATCGACGGCGATTATTATATTGAAACCATAAACAGTGGTGATCGTGTTATCATTCAAACTACTGCGGTTGCAGTTACTGGTAACTTGGAGGTTGCTGGAAACTTAACCTACATTAATACAGAAGAACTGGATGTAAAAGATCCGTTTATTATGCTTAATAGCAGTAATACTGCAACGTACGGATCAAACTCAGGCATACTAACACACAAAACTGCAAGTTCATATGCAGGTATTAGATATAACAACAATGCTAGTAGATGGGAACTTAGCACTGATACAGGAACAACAGGCGAAACTGGTACATGGACAGAAATTGCAAGTGCCGCCGCAGCCAGTGTTGCTGGTGCAAATACACAGGTACAGTTTAACAATGCAGGTAACTTTGGGGCTAGTGCAAATTTAACTTTTACAGACACAAGTCAATTAAATATTGGTGGTAATGTAAATGTTACTACCGGTCTACAACTTGCTGATGTTGCCGCTCCTGGTGCAGTAACAAATACAACTGTGCTACATGGTGGCGTTGCTGGTAGTGGTGGATCAGGTGTATACTTTGTAGATGGCACAACAACAGATGAATTAGTAAGCAAAAGCAAAGCAATTGTTTTTGGTATAATATTTTAAGGAAAACAAATGACAATAGCAGTAACAGCAGTAACGAATAGTTTAACCACAGTGTATACGAGTACCAACAACACTGCGATTACATATTTGAACTTAACAAACTCATCAGGTGGTGCTATCACTGTTGACATACATATAATACCAAATGGTGGTACCGCAGGAACTACAAACTTAGTTGCAAAAACTTTAAGCATAAGTGCAACTGACAGTTACCAACTGTATTCAGGTGGTGAAAAACTTTTATTTGAAAACGGTGACTTTATACAAGTTGTTGCAAGTTCCGCTTCTGGAATAAATGCAGTTGTATCGTCCACGGCGATCTAATAAATGGGTGTGTTTCTTAAAAACAGAGTCATCCCTGGCGTTGGCGGTAGTGTAGTCCCAGGTGGAACCACTGCAGAACGTCCAAGCAATCCAGAATTTGGTCTTTTTAGATATAACACAAGCAATAATACCTTAGAATTCTTCAATGGCACACAGTATAATACCATTGCAAATACTGGAGAGGCAAATATTACTGTGGATAGTTTTACTGGCGACAATTCAACGCTTACGTTTACTCTTAGCACGGCCGCAAGTGCCGCTGATCAAGTGATAGTGTTTGTTTCAAACATCTATCAGCAACCAACAGGTGTTTATACAATTACTGGCAGTGGCAACGATATTACATTTAGTTCAGCACCTACTGCAAGTGAGCCAATACAAGTTATACACGGACTAGGTAACACGCCTTAATTACTACGATAAATACTGCAAAGTTTAAGGAAGTAATTAAATGGCAATTGCAAGAGTTTCTGGTGCCGCACTAGCAAACAATCTATCAAGAACTGCAAATATATCCGTTGATACTAGCACACTATTTGTCGATGTGATAAACAATCGTGTTGGTATTGGTACAGATGCTCCTACGGTTCCTCTAACTGCTCCTGGTGCCGCTAATATTGCCAATTTACAGATTGCTGGTAATGCAATTACTGCTGAAGGAAACTTGAATCTTAGTGGCAGTAATGTTAACTTAGGTGCTAATAGTGGCATCACAATCACAGGCGGAACTAACGGACAGATACTTACAACAGACGGTTCAGGCGTACTAAGTTGGACTGATCCTGCAAACGTATCAAGTGTACAAGGCAACACAATTAACCTTGGTACACCGACTGACGGAAGTTTGACTGCAAACGTTGCGTATGATGGCTTTACAACCACAACCAAAGTAACTGACAGTATTGATGATTTAAATCAAGTCATACTCAATGCCGCAAATAGTACTTTTGTAGGACAAGCAGACTTTACAGGAAGTCCTACATCAGGACCTTCGCCGACTACAGTAAGTTTTACTGGAACATTTACTGGTAATGCCAATGCCTTTGAATGGAATTTTGGCGATGGCAACACTTCAACAAATCAAAATCCTTCGCATACTTACACCAATGAATCAGGTGGCCAGTTTACAGTAAGTTTTACTGCTAAGAACACAAACGGAACACTAGCAGGTAACATAGCCGCTGGTGCAAAAGGCAGTGCTGATAGTGTAACAAAAACAAATTTTATTACACTGTTTACTCCAACACCAATTCCAAGTTTTACCCTTGATGATAGCACAATAGACACAGGCGCAACTGCAACTATTACAAACACAAGTCAGTTTGTTACAACCAGTTTTGATCTCAGTTGGGGACAAGGTGCAAACGTACAACCTGCAACTGATTTTACAACAGTGAGTAACACCTACAACAACACAGGTGGTGATGCTCAATACAATATTATACTAAGTGGAACATCAAACACTGCTGGTCCTAGCCCAGTTACAGTAACAAGTGCACCAACCACAATAAGTGTGTTTACTCCACAAACCACAACGTTTACTGCAAACACAACTAGAGTAGTAAACGAAGAAGCAACATCAGGTGGTGTAGTGCAATTTACAAATACAACTGCCACTGATCCAGGAACCACTGCCTTATTTGGAAGTGGGCAAAAATACAGATATACGTTTGGTGATGGTAATGTAAGCACAATCAACATACAGAATGGTGTAGCGGGTAACCCAGGAAGTACACTTAATCACACATACGCTTTAAGCAGTGGACAACAGTCAGCGGGTACCACGGTAACATTCCAAACACAATTATCAACACTGACTGGTCATTCTAGTAGTCCATTTAATGCGGCTAACATTGCAATAGTAGTTGAACCAGACATACGCAGTATCTTCAATGGCACACTTGTAATACAAAGTGATAGAACCGGTGATGATGCACAAGATGGATATTTGTTTACAGACTATAGATCAGGACTTGCTACAACTGACAGAGGACTTGTTACATTTCAAAACACAAGTCAAAACGTAACCACAACAAATTTTTCTTTTGGAGATGGTAACACCACAGGCGATATCACAACTGGAGCAGGTACACCTGGTGCGGCCAACATAACAAACAGTTATGGTAGTGTAAGTTCGTTTACTGTAACACTTGTATCATCAGGTACACCAGACACTATTGCACAAACTGATACAGAAACAAAAACCAATTTTATAACAATTAAAGCCAACCCGGCCGCTCCTGGTGCATTAAGCACAAAAACACTGAGCATGTCAACTAGCAGTCAAGGCACAAGTCCAAAGTTAGCCGCAAGTGCAACTGACCGTAGTGGTGGTAATATACCAGCTGCCGGCACAAGCGTAACAAGATACACTACTGCTGATCCAATTCAAACCAGCACTGTAACCGACGCAAACACTGCAATATCAGGCACACTAACTGCAACATTTAATAATTCAGATTCTGGTGCAGTAACGTTTACAAACAATACTGACAAAGCAGGAACATACACAGACCTAGTTGTAGTAAATGACGGTGATGCACATGATCAGATCAGTGCAAGTACATATCCAACTGGATTTGCAAAAGTATTTGATGCACGAGTTTCAAAAGCAACTAGCGGAATAAGTGTAGGATATAACGATACTAGACTAAGTCATTCAAGTGCAGGGAATACAAACACGGTAGGATTTGTTAAAGACGACATGACATCGGTGCCAACTGTTAATCAAGGCGGTGCAACAATTACAGAAGCAACGGCAGGCTCATATAGATATATTTCAGGAGTGCCATACTACAATACTGGTTCACCAGCAGTGAACGTTGCTGGATTAACTGTGTCAAATTTTGTTGGACAAACCTACAGAGACACTACTACGCCATATAGAACAACCACAGGCACATTAGCAGAAAGCACCAGTGGGTCAATTGTTAATACACAAAACAAAACCTATGCTCAAATTGATGGTTCTCCTAGTTTCTTAACTGGTGGTGTTCCAAATGCTAATACTGGTGTAAGTGGTGCATACACTTTAGGTACAATTAATATTCTAATAAATGGAACTGCTAGAGCAGTAGGTAATCTTGATGCACAAATGTTTAATGTTAACGGTTCAAGCAGTGTTGTAAACTTAACAGACAAATTAATACAAATATACAGTGCTAGTTTGACAGGATTTGACGAAGAAAATATACCAGTATCTGATAGTTTAGGAACAACGTTTGATGATGATGGCAAGCGTGTAACAGGATTTGGTGGATTTGCTGATACGCCAAGTTTTGCAGGTGGTACAAACTATTATACGGCAAATGCTTTTACAGGAGCGGCTACTGTTGCTGGCACAAGTGAAGCCATAGTGCGTTTTGGCACATTAAAACATTTCACTACTGATCTAAGCAGTGGTTATCTACCAGCTGGACCTGATCTTAATACAAGTCGATCGGGCAATCAGTATATTACTTTTGCGTTTAGAAGGGCAACTGTTGCAAACTTTGATATCGCAATTAACAGTAGCACCGGCATCAAAGGCCTATTCATAGCCGCACCAGGCACTGCCATTGATAATGCAAGTGGCTTGAACGGCTGGGTAAGTGGCGGTATCCAGTATGGTGGATCAGGTGTGCCAGGTAGTGATACAGGAAATGGTGGTAACGGAAGTAATGGTTGTGCCCTAACTGGTAGTGATATTATACCAACAGACACAGGAATAAATTCAAGTTTTACCATGACACTGGGCAGTGAAAACAGTTCAAATGCTACAGGAAACAATGTGTTGGTGCGTATTGCACTAGGATCAGGACAAACGCTGACTTCAGTTAGTGTAGGAGTACAAACCTAATGGCAGTTGCAGATAGCACCAAAGTTGATTACCTATACAAAAAGTTAGGTTTTGGAGTAACCAAAACTGCTCCTAATGCTGACAAACAGGCTTTCAACGAAAGTATTCCATCACCGTTATTGATGCGTGGAGATAAAGTATGGCAAAGTTCAGGATCAATTCCAAGTGTGAAGCCTAGCTCAACAACTAGTATTGTTAGAGTATATCAGGATGCGGCAGGTGGTAGTCCAACTGTCGAAACAACAGAAGATCTCAGTGCTCCAGATAATAGAACTTGGAAAACAGGAGAAACTGATTGGATACCAACAGAATTTGGATCAACGTATCTAGTAAAAGTTTACGTTGACAATGCAGGTGCCGCAAACCCACAAAGCACTGGCACACAACTTTTCCAGGCAGGTTCAGGTAACGACGACGAATGGTTTTTTGACTATCAGTCAGGTGTCTTAAACTTTAATGGTACTAATATTCCTAGTGTAATTGGCACAGGCGTAACTGGTAAGTCAGTATACATTGTAGGTGCAAGATATGTTGGACCCTTTGGCGTAGGTGGCGGCACTGGTATAGGAAACTTGACTGTCACGGATACAACTTTCAGCACAGATAACGCAGGCAGTGACATAGGATTTACTACTACAGGACAAGGCACAGTTGAAATAAACAACACAACTGCCTTAAATGTTTCAGTTGGCACAACTGCTCAACGTCCTAGTACACCTACCACTGGAGATCTACGTTTTAACACAGACAACACTGCTCTGGAAGTATACAACGGAAGTTCATTTGTTAGTGTTGGAGATGATACCGCAGTAATTACAACTCAAAGTTTTGCAGGCGACAATAGTACTGTGGCTTTTACATTGAATGCAAGTGCAACCACTGCCAGTGTTATAGTCAGTATCAATGGTACAGTGCAAGCACCAACAAGTGCATATGCAGTGTCAGGTACTACACTTACTTTTACTGAAGCACCCGCCAGCGGTGATGCTATTGAAGTACGTAGGATAAGTTCACTTACTACAGTATCTGAGATAACCAATGGACTTGGCGATAGTATCAGCGTTGATGCAAATGGAGTTGCACAATTTTCTACAGTACACAGTTTACAATTACCAATATACACAGTTGCACAAGCAAATGCATTGTCTAACAAAGCCGCAGGACAGGTTATTTACGTAAGTAACGGTAATGGAGGCTCGCCTTGTTTGGCCGTATATAACGGTTCAAACTGGCAACAAGTTCGATTTGATGGTGTAATTTCTGAAGCCTAAAGTCTAGTCACTTGGTGTTTAAAACCCTGTTTTTCTAGGTAGATTAAAAATTACACCCACCGGTAAATATTATCATAAGGGTGAACGGAAATCCGTCTGCCTGGCAATTTTTTTTATGAGGACTTATAAATGCCGGTAACACGAATTAAAAACAACCAGATTACGGACGCAACAATTGTTGCTAGTGCAAAACTAGTAGACAATTCGATCAGTGCCGGCAAACTGGCCAACGATTTAACCTATGGTAGTAACTTAACTGTCACAGGTAACTTAACAGTAAATGGAACAACCACTGCGTTAGATAGTGTAAACACAGTTATTGAAGATCCAATTATTCTTCTTGCTAAAAATGAAACTGGTACACCATCAAAGGATATCGGTTTTATTGGAGAGCGTGGCGATAGCAACAACGTTGCATGGATTTTTGACGAAACAGACGATACATTTAAAGCAGGACTAACAACAGATGCAGGAACTGGAACAACTATCACACTTGCAAGTTTAGTAGATTCACAGTTTAAAGATATCACAATGGTCAATCTTGCACCATCAGGTAACGTTACAACTGCATTGAACGCTTCAAGTACAATTACTGCTGGTACAACAATTACTGGTATTGGAAACGTTACTGGTGGTAACTTAAATACTGCAGGTAAAGTTGTAGCAACTGGTGCAGTAGAAGGTGGTTCACTAACTGACGGAACTGCAACAATAAGTTCAGGTGCTGGTTCAGGTTTTACAACTATAACAGGTAGTGGTGCAATCACTGGTGGTTCATTAACTGACGGAACTGCTACACTAGCAAGTGGAAGTTTAACTGGCGCAGTTAACCTCACTGCTTCTGGTACAGTAACCGCAAGTACAAAAGTTAGCACACCAGACGTAGAAGGTGCTGCAATAACAATTACTGCAACAGGTACAGACGATTCAGTAACACTTGCTCCAACAGGAACTGGTACTATTGTTGCTTCAAGTAAGAGAATTACTTCACTTGCTGATCCAACTGGTGCTAACGATGCAGCCAACAAATCATATGTTGACTCGGTTGCAGAAGGCTTAGATGTTAAAGAATCATGTCATGCAGCCACAACCGCCGCATTGCCAGCAGTTACATATAACAACGGCAGTTCAGGTGTTGGTGCTACATTAACAGCTGACGCAAACGGTGCATTAGCCGCAATTGATGGTGTAACACTTACTGTCAATGAAAGATTGCTTGTTAAGAACCAGGCCGCCGCACTACAGAATGGTATCTATACATTAACAACAGTTGGTGATGGTTCCAATCCTTTCGTACTTACAAGAGCAGGCGACTTTGACGGTTCACCAGCAAGTGAGATACCAGGTGGTTTTACATTCATTGAAGAAGGTACTACTAACGCTGATTCAGGTTTTGTTTGTACAACGAACGCTCCAGTTACAGTTGGTACAACTGCAATTAACTTTTCACAGTTTTCAGGTGCTGGTTCAATTGTAGCAGGTGACGGTTTAAGCAAATCAGGTAACGAGTTAAGTGTTAACGTTGATGACGTAACAACTGCAATAAGTTCAGACGCAGTTATTGTTAAAACAAGTGCTAACCTAACAACTCCAAACATTGGTGTTGCTAACGGTGACAGTTTTACTGCTTCAGGTGCAGTACAAGGTGCTTCACTTACAGATGGTACTGCAACAATTACATCTGGTGCTGGTTCAGGATTCACAACAATTACAACAAGTGGTAACGTAACAACTGGTGCAGGAAACGTAATAGCAGGTAACGTAACAGGTGCTATTGGTGACTTCTCAGGCGCAGTTACTGGTGCTACACTAGGATCAGACAGTGGAATTACCATAAGTGGTGACGACATTGATGGTAACGGTTCAGTAATTACTGTTAACCAAGCAGGTGCTGACAAAGACTTTGTTGTCGAAGGTAGCGGAGATGCAAACCTATTGAAAGTAGATGCTGGAAGTGACACAGTTATTATCAGTGGTGCAACTGCAACAACTGGTGCTACACTAAAAGTTGACAGCACAGATTCAATATTGATTCCTGTCGGAACAACTGCACAAAGACCAAGTGCCGCAACAGGTATGTTACGTTTTAACACATCTATTGATGCATTAGAATTCTATGATTCAGCCGCTTGGACAACAGCTGGTAGTGACTTTACAGTTATTGCAACACAGACATTTGCAGGTGATAATTCAACTGTTGCATTTACGCTCAGTGAAGCACAAACAACTGCAAGTTGTATTGTAAGTATAAACGGTGTGGTACAGTTACCAACAACAGCTTATGGGGTATCAGGTACAACATTAACATTTACTGAAGCTCCAGCATCAGGCGATGCGATTGAAGTTAGAAAAATTACTACTACAACAACTATTACTTCATTGGCAAACGGTGACAGTACTGCGATTGTTGAAGCAGTAGATGGAGCCGCTCAAGTCAAGATCACAGGTGACTTGCTTCCTGTAAGCGACGGAAACTTAGACTTAGGTAGTGCCGCATTGCATTGGCAAGAAGCACACTTAGGCAGTGCAATCTTTTACGATAGTGATGATTCAAACACTGTAACATTGAGTGCTCCGGCAACTGTAGGTTCAAACGTAGCATTTACACTACCAGCCGCAGATGGATCAAGTGGACAAGCACTTATAACTGACGGATCAGGTGCATTAAGTTTTGGTGCAGCGGGTGCTACAGTATCACAGGATAATAGTACAAACACTGCATTTAACTTATACTTTGCCTCAACAACTTCAGGTGCGTTAACAGGAGTTAAGTATGATGGTGGCACACTAACTTTTAATCCAAGTAGTGAAACATTAGCAGTAACAAATACTACTACTGTTGCAAGTTCAGCACAATACGCTGACTTGGCTGAGAAATATGCCGCTGATGAAGACATTGAAGCAGGTACAGTTGTACATTTTGCAGGCGAAGGTAAACTTGCCGCATGCAACGAAGCAAATCATCATGCAGTAGCAGGTATCATATCCACAGATCCAGCTTACTTGATGAATAGCGAGCAGGAAGGTGTAGCACTTGCAATTTCAGGAAGAGTACCATGTAAAGTAACAGGCGCAGTAGCCGCAGGTGACTTGATGGTATCAGCAGGAAATGGTATGGCAATGGCTAATAACAGTCCAGCAATTGGTACAGTAATTGGTAAAGCAATCGAAGCACACGAAGGCGGAGAAGGCACAATTGAAGTACTCGCAATGATGATGTAATTCATAAACAAATTTAAGAATAGCACCTTCGGGTGCTATTTTTTTGGCTATATTTTCTGATAAATACGTACAACAAGGAATACGTCAATGGGATTAACTAGGCCTCGTGCCAGTCAAATACAAAATATCGACTACAAGCAAACCGCTAGAGCAGTTACCACAAGTAATATTGCTAACCTAAGTGGCGGAGCTCCAGCCACAGTAGATGGTGTTAGTCTTGCAAAAAACAACAGAGTTTTAGTGACTGGACAGACAACTGGTAGTGAAAACGGTATCTATAAAGTAACCACTGTAGGTGCTGGTTCAAACGGAACATGGGCTAGAACCACTGACAGTGATGCTACTGGTGATTTGAATGGTGGCACAATTATCATGATCACCGAAGGCACAACTTATGCTGACGTCCAATTTAAATTAACCACAGACGATCCTATTACAATTGGAACCACTGCTTTAACATTTACGCAAGTTGGCAATGCTGCCTTTGGTACCGTTGCAGTATCAGGACAAGACAATCTTGTTGCAGATACCATAGGCGATACACTAACTGTTGTAGCCGGCACAAATTTAACTGCCACAACAACTGCTGGTACAGACACAATAACACTTACACCAAGTCTAACTCCGGCAATTACAAGTTTGACTGCGACAGGCAACATAAGTGCCGGAAATTTGGCAGTAAGTGGTTTGAGTGCATTTAGTGGTAATGTAACTATACCTGACAATAAAGAACTTCAGTTTGGCAATAATGCGGATTTCACTTTACAACATGATGGTACCAATAATATTATAAGAGCCACCAATGGTCATAATACATGGCTTCAATCAGATGGAAACATACTTATAACTAAGAAAAATGCCGCAGGATACTATATTATTGCCTATGCAGATCTAGGGGTCGAAATAAGATATGCAAATAGCAAGAAATTTGAAACTACAAATACTGGCGTTAAGGTAACTGGCGATTTAGAAACAACTGCTGATATAGAATTAGGGCATGCCAGTGACACTACTATTGCTAGAGCAAGTGCAGGTGTTGTTACTATTGAAGGAGCTGAAGTTACTACTAATACTGGTACCCAAACACTAACAAACAAAACACTAACAAGTCCTACTATAAATGCATTCAGTGGTACAGGAAATGGCAGTATCACTGGCACTCTTACTTTGACTACCACAACAACTGATGATACATTACTTTTAACCACTACTGAAGATTCAAGCACTGCCGCACCAGTAATTGCCTTAAAACGCAACAGTGCATCACCAGCAGATGCAGATTATCTAGGACAAATTAAATTTAAAGGTGAAAATGACGCCGACCAAGAAGTTGTGTATGCAAAAGTAACAGGAAAAATACAAGACGCAAGTGATGGGTCAGAAGATGGATTACTTGAATTTGCCAATAGAAAAGCAGGTTCAAATAACATCAACATGCGACTAAGGTCTGATAGTTTACAACTGTTGAACGGCACCAATTTACAAATAAGAGAACAACAAGACGCAAGATTTTATGATAGTGATAGTAGTAATTATATTGGATTTAAAGCACCAGCTACAGTGTCTAGTGATGTAGACTATATTTTACCAGCTGATGGTACAAGCGGACAGGTTCTT
>Ga0163109_10001937_pt1 | contig 16289 bp, 16 predicted proteins | sample CRUFie1St13metaG_FD_108704 | JGI IMG/M metagenome (GOLD analysis project Ga0163109, IMG submission 108704) | Marine microbial communities from the Costa Rica Dome - CRUD Field 142mm St13 metaG | ecosystem: Environmental > Aquatic > Marine > Oceanic > Photic zone | place: Costa Rica: the Eastern... | reverse complement strand
TCTAATGCTCCTTCAAAATCTCCCATTTTTTTCAGGCATAAACCTTTATTGTTATAAGCTTCAGAATTTTTGGGATTTATGGATATAGACTTATTATAGTTTTCTATTGCATTAGAATATTTTCCTAAATTGAAATATGATACACCAATAAGATTATAAATAAATTTACTTTCAGGAAATTTCTTTAAAAAAACTTCAGAATATTTAATAAGTTCAATAAAGTTTTTATTATTATATAAGCTTTCTAGATTTTTAACTTGAATACCTTTAGGTTGGTTTGATGCATAATGAATATATTTATCTGACATTACTAAATTATATTCAAAATTACTTTTTATAAAAGCATTGATATAAACTTATTATTTTTAAAGATTATCTTTTTTATAAGGTACCAAAATAGGAATGGAATATAGGATGGATTTTAAAGACAAACAAATAATTCTCCAACTTCAAAAAAATGGAAAAATAAGTAACATAGAATTAGCAGAAAATGTTAATTTATCACCTTCACCTTGTCTCAGAAGGGTTAAAAATTTAGAACAAAAAGGAATTATCACTGGTTATACTGCAGAAATAGATCAAAAATTATACGGCCTACCACTCACAGTCTTTGCTAGAGTAAGATTAGAGCGTCATGACCTAGAAACAGTAAAGAACTTTGAAAAACATATTTTAAATTGTACTGAAGTTATTGAATGCCATTTAATGTCAGGAAGTTCAGATTACCAACTTAAAATATTGACATCAGATCTAGATACATATGAGAAATTTGTCAGAAATAATTTACATACGATTGGAGGGATTGCATCTATAGACACAAGTGTAGCATATGGAACAATTAAAAAGAAAATTATTTTTCCATTTAATAAAATATAATGCTAATATAATAATAATTATTAAAATTAAATTCTAATAATAGTTAATAAGTTAAAATATTTAGCTGAAAATTTTAAATGAAATATTATAATATATAAATAATTCTTAATTGTGTGAGGTTATTTTATGAGTAATATTTTTCATTTAGCAATACCTGCTGGCAACTTAAAATACTCCATTCCATTTTATACAGAAATTCTAGAATGCAAGCTTGGGGATTTTGAAAAAGGCAAATGGCAAGATATAAATTTTTGGGGTAATGAACTTACTTTACATAAAACAAACCAAAGAATTAAAAAAGGAAATGAAAGAGAAAGGCATTCTGTAGAAATGGGTAGAGTATGCGTTCCACATTTTGGCATACACCTGAGTTGGGAAAATTACCTTAGAATAAAGTCAAATGTGGAAAAATCAATAGGGTTTCTTGACCAGCCGTATACCAGATTTAAAGATCTGGAAACGGAACAAGAAACATTTTTTGTTGAGGATACAAATTACAACGTTATAGAAATAAAGTCTGTCAAAGGAAGTTACTATAATAATAAAAAATACAATTAATTTAAATTATTAATATTACTTAAACTTGTTTTGAGGTTTAAAATTTCCTTTATCTGAATTTCTTGGGTCACTTATCCATATTTGTCTATCAGGGTGCATACCAGCACCATATACTGCAGAAACAGCAGAAGATCTCATTCTATTAAGAAGGCGCGTATCTGCTGAACCAACAGATGGGTGAATTCCATTATTATGAGAAACCTTTTCATCCCATGATTGTTTTCTTTTCTTATAGGTTGGATTATCAGATAATTGAGTACAGTTAATTTCATTAGAATTTAAATCTACAATAATGTCATCTCCCTCTTCAATTAAAGCAATAGGACCACCAATTGCAGCTTCAGGCCCTACGTGACCTATAACTAATCCTACAGAGCCACCAGAAAATCTACCATCAGTCATGAGGCCAACAACTATATTTTTTTCTCTACATAGAGTTGTGATCCTTGATGTTGAATCGAGCATTTCAGGCATGCCAGGCCCACCAACGGGACCTTCATATCTTACAATAATCATATCTAAGTTTTCAAATTGGTTAGGGGTCTCTTCCAATGACTTTAATAGTTTTTGCTCACCATCAAATATTTTTGCTTTGCCTTTAAAAATATTATTTTCTAGACCTCCCTCAACACCAGCTAATTTTAAAACTGCACTAAATTCTGGGGATAAATTACCACCTAAAACTCTTAAACCTCCAGAGGGTTTAAAAGGGCTCTCAACACTAAAAATTACTTTTCCATCAGGTTTAGCTGGTTTCAAACTTTGAATTTGCTTCTCTAAACTTTCGCCTGTACAGGTAAGAACATCACCGTTTAATAATCCTGCATCTAATAAGTCTTTTACAAAAACTTGAATACCTCCCTTATCATCAATATCAACCATGGAATATTCTCCAAATGGTCTTGCATTAATAACAACAGGTACAATTTTTTCAGATAAATGATTAAATTCATCTGGGCTCATTATATCATTAGCAAAGCTTTTATAGCCAGCTGCTCTTGCTAATTCAGGTGCATGTAACATTACATTAGTAGATCCTCCTACAGCCATAGATACTATAATTGCATTTCTAATGGATTCTCTAGTTACTATATCTCTAGGTTTAATATCGTTTTTAATTAAATTATTTAATATCTTTATTAATTCATTAGGAAATTCGTTTAATCTTCTGGTATCCTCTGAGGCTGGCGAGACCATATGAAGTGGTTGCATTCCAACAACGCCAATAAATGTTTGCATAGTATTATAAGTAAACATACCGCCACAGCTTCCATATCCAGGGCAAGCTTCACACGCTATTCTTTTCTTTAGTTCTTCATCATCACTTCCTGCAAGCTGATAACTTGTAATTATATCAATTGGCTCTTTTGTGATAGAATCTACACCTGGTCGAATTGAACCATCCGACATTATAATCGCAGGCCTATTATGCTCTAAAATTGCAGCAAGGGTCCCAACAGGAGGTTTATCACAAGCAACTACAGCAATTGTTCCTTCTAACCCACTAGCTGAAAGATGTTCACAAATCGAGTCATTTGTTACTTCGCGTCCAATTAATGAGTAACGCATTTCTTTAGTGCCATTTCTAATACCGTCTGAAGTAGCCACTGTAAATTCTGGTTGCACTAATCTCATTTGCATCTGGTCATTGTTTTTGCCAATTTTATTTCTTAATGCTTCATGAATGATACGAACCTTTTTTTCTACTCCTATATAGCATTGAGAGTCTCCTTTATTTCCTATAACACCCACTGAAGGCTCATGGATGAGATCTAAATCTGTTTTTAATTCTCTTGCGATACCAAATGTCTGTGCATTTCTACCTGGATTTTTATCAATTAAAACAGTCTTAGAGTTTTTCATTTTACCCTCATAAAAAAATATAATAGTTGAGCTAATGCTGGTTTATAAGAAAATATTATAGAACATAAATTAACTAAACTAAATCTTTTCTTATTCAGTTTAAAACTATTTATTAAAAAAATTTCATTTAAACAAAAATTAATAATAGTATAATAACTGTTCATGATATTTTTCTTACAAGCTTTTATTCTTGGTCTTATTTTCAATGCAGCACCTGGAGTTGTATTTACAGAAACAATTAAAAGAGGGATGAATGGCGGTTTTTTCCCAGCGCTTAATGTTCAAATAGGGTCACTAGTTGGAGACGCAACATGGGCAATTTTAGGTCTTTTAGGAATAGGCATTTTACTTAACATTGAATTTTTAAAAATTCCACTAAGTACAATCGGGATTTTATATCTTCTTTATTTAGCATATGACTCTTTTCAATCTTCAAATTTAAAAAATGAGAAGATTGAGTTAAATAATAAGTATGATCAGAATGCTCTTTTATCAGGTGTAATACTTTCAATTACTAACCCTCAAAATATTTTTTATTGGGCTGCACTTGGAAGTGCTTTTGGAGCATTAGGCGTTAAAGAACCTACAACATACCATTATTTTATTTTCTTTTTAGGATTTATTTCTTCTTCCATAATCTGGTGTTTTATATGTGCACTTGCAGTAGAAAAAATTTTTAGATTTACTAATAGCCTGATAAAAAAATATATTTTTAGAATATGTTCCTTAGTTTTTATATATTTAGCATTTGGAACATTACATTCACTTATTTAGAAAGCTTTAAATAATTAAATTTAATAAACCTAGAACAGCACCTCCAAAGATAGAAAATAAAACTACTACAAAAATATTCTCACCAAATGCAATTCTTAAAGATGGAACCGTGAATAAATTAGAACACGTAATCACTGTCAATGATGCAACCGAGCTTAATGTTCCAGTACACCAGCCTATTAAATGTGCTTGCATTAAAAGTGCATGATTAATATCAAAAATTGAACTACTAAATATTGTTAATAATATAGTACTGCTTATAACTGGATGGATACATAGTATAGATAGAATACACATTGTTAATGGTATCAAAATAAAAATTAAAAAATTAGGCACTAGTTCAAAGTCAAAATATCCATAAAGGAAATTTTGATTGGGAGAATTAGTTATAATAAAACCAATCATCATAGCTAAACTAATGATAACAATGTCATCAATGTTTGTCCTCATAGAGTTAATCGTCAAAGAAAATATATTTTGTAGTTTCTTTAGGTTTTTAATGAAATAAATTAAAATCAAAATTGGCATCACAAATATTACTGCCGATAGTGCTGTCAAGTTGAAGTAAAGAGAGAATGAAACTATTATACCCATTACAATAATGAGAAATTTAAATATTGGTCTCAAACAATTTAAAGATCTTTTAAGTAAAATAAAATTTAGATTTTTATTTAATGCAAAAACTGAAATAAGAGTAAACATTGAACCTATTAAAAGGCCAATAAGTAAACTGAGCCATGAATTATAATTGTCGATATAAATTTGGCCAACTGCAAAAGCAACAAAAAATGGTGACCAAACAACAGATGAAGCCATCCCTCTTATGGAAGCCTCTGCAATTTCTTTTCTAAACATTAAATTACTATTTTTTGGAACTGAGGCAGCAAGCATTGGAAAAACACCCGTATTCATAATTGAACCAGATATGTGAGCTGTAATTTGAAATCCAGCTTTTGAATTTTGTCCTGATAGAGTTGATAATAACTTTTGTGTTTCATTAATAGGATCTAATTGCAATGCAGCTGATTTAACTAAATTCATTGTAGGAATTAAACCTGCAAAGATGATAACAAACCTTCCCGCTTCATAAACTTCAATTAAAGATGGAATTTCTTCAAATAAAAAGAAGCAGGAAACAAATAATACAAAAATTATAAAATAACTCTGCTTGGATAAAAAAAACAGGTTTAACAGCAAAAAAATCGCAAAACAAATTATCCCAAAATCAACAATTACATTCTGTTTATTTATAATTGATATAAATGCACAAAACCAAGAAATTACAAAAATTATTAGTCTGAAATTATGAAAATAATTTATCAAAAACAAACTTTCTTTTGGGTGCTATACCCAATCTAGGTTAATATTATTTATATTTAAATTTTTAATGCGGAGTTTTAACTTAGCAGTTTCTAAACCAAGTTTATGTGAAAATCTTTCATGTGTTTCAACAAAAATATATTTAATTTTATCATGCATGTTTAAATCAATAATTTTGTTTAGAATTTCAATCTCACTACCTTCAATATCCATTTTGAGTAATGATATTTCTTTTTTTTGTTTATTTAAATGATTAATAAAATCAATGACTTTAATTTCTACAAAGGGTTTATTTGTTCCGCTTCGATAATCTAATAATGAAGAACCTTGAGTTGAATAAGGATCATTTTCATCAAATTTTCTATATCTAAAAAGTTTTTGTGTATTATCTTTAAGTCCCACTGCTGACTGAAAAAGATTTAAATTCTTATTATTTTTGCACTTTTTCTTAAGTTCATTTATGGCAATTGGGTCAGGCTCAAATGCATCAACAAAATAACCTTTCTCTAAAAAAAGTTTTGTAAACTCACCAACATTAGCACCACAATCAATAACATATGATCCTTTATTTAAATTACTTAAGGCTTTATTAAATTCAGCAAAAGCATTTTTTTTTCTCAATTTTCTGCCTATTTTCAATCGCCCAAAAAAATACCACTTAACTATAAATAAAAAATCAAACATTAAACTTTAACTAATAAATTTTTAAGTTCTATTAAAATCATCTTCATAACGTATAATATCATCTTCACCAAGGTAACTGCCAAACTGTATTTCGATAATGATAAGTTTGGATTTGCTTTTATTTGATAATCTATGAATTGCGCCTAAAGGAATATCTATACTCTCTGCAATTGTTAATTTTGATATTTTATTATTAATTTCTACTTCTGCCTCACCATAGGAAACTATCCAATGCTCTTTTCTAAATTTATGACTTTGCAGGGAAAGCCTTTTGCCAGGTAAAACTGTTATCCTTTTAACCTGAAAGCCATCTCCACTATCAATTACCTGAAATTCACCCCAAGGTCTTTTATCGTGATCTAAAGATTTTTTTTGCATGTATGTATTATATCAGAGAGAATATATTTTGTTTAGTAAATCTGAATTGACTTCAATATTTTCTAGACTACTACGATTTATATGACGTCTTTTCCCAGGCATTCTGACACCTTTTAGATTAGATAATTTATTTATAAATGGTTCAGCATTTTTATCCCAATCATCTAGCCCAGAAATAATATTGGGAGACATGGCTAGTATAAATTGACCTCCAAGGGGAGGACCACCATCATCAATATTGTTTTCTTCCGTTATATCGCTTGTAGTTTCTCCTACAAGTGGCCCTGCTAATAGCTCAATCATCATAGACAAATGTGAACCTTTATAACCACCAAAAGGAAGAAGCATTCCCTTTAAAACCTGATTTGGATCAGTAGTAGCATTTCCATTAGCATCTATACCTGTCCCAACAGGAAGCTCGTGTCCATCTCTAGCAGCTATTTGAACATCCCCAAGTGCTAAAGATGATGTAGCCATATCAAAAACAACAGGATGATCATTTTTTCTGGGCCAAGCAAAGGAAATAGGATTTGTACCGAAAAGTTTTTCACTTGCGCCAAAAGGTGATACTACAGGTAAGTAAGAAGTACATGCAATTCCAATCAGACCACTCTCTGCTAAGGTTTCTGTTTCTGGCCATAGAGAGGCAAAGTGAGCTACTCTTTGAACAGATAAAATACCAATACCGATTTCCTTAGTGCTTTGAATTAGTTCGTTAAGGTACAATTTATGAATTAATGGAGCAAAAGATCTATCTCCATTACACTTTAGTACTGCTTTTGATACTTTATGTAATGAAGGATTAGGATTTAAATTGACTTTACCACTTTTCAGAGAATTGAAATAACCAGGCAATCGAAAAAGACCATGTGAAACTGATCCATCTTGCTCAGCTCTTGATATTGTTTCAGCTACAGCTTCAGCTTGTTCAGAGCAAGACCCACCTTTAGTAAGGGTATTATATGCTAAATTATAAATGTCCTCTAAAGAAAGAGAATTTTTCAAATAATACTCTTTTAATCAAGATCTTTAAGAACACCTGATACTGTTTCAAATATTTGATCTATTTCAGATTTTTCAATAATTAATGGTGGCGATAAGGCTATAATGTCACCAGTTGTTCTTATTAAAAGACCTTTTTCAAATGCTTTTACCATAGCGTTCATTGCTCTTTTTGTTGGCTCACCAGGGATCGTTTCTAATTCTATAGCTCCTACTAAACCAATATTTCTAATATCAATTACATGTGGATGACCTTTTAAACTATGAATTGAACTTTCCCAATAGTCAGCCAATTCAGATGCTCTGGTTAATAATCCCTCTTCCTCATAAGTATCTAAGGTTCCAAGGGCTGCAGCGCATGCCATAGGATGACCAGAATATGTATAACCATGAAAAAATTCTATCAAATGCTCAGGTCCATGCATAAAAGCATCATGAATATGATTTTTAACATAAACAGCTCCCATAGGGAGTACGCCATTTGTCAATCCTTTAGCTGAAACTATCATATCTGGAATTACATCAAAATACTGAGCTGCAAATGGAGCACCAAGTCTTCCGTATCCTGTAATAACTTCATCAAAAATTAAAAGAATATTGTGTTTGTCACATATTTCTCTCAATCTCTTAAGGTAACCCTTAGGTGGAACTAGGACACCGGTTGAACCTGATACTGGTTCAACAATTACCGCAGCAACAGTTGATGGATCATGTAATGCTAAAATCCTTTCAAGATCTTCAGCAAACTCTACACCGTGCTCAGGTTGACCTTTACTAAATGCGTTTCTTTGAGGATCGTGTGTGTGTCTCATATGGTCAACACCAGCGAGCATCGTCCCAAACATTTTTCTATTTGCAACAATGCCACCTACAGAAATACCTCCAAAATTAACTCCGTGATACCCTCTTTCTCTACCAATAAGTCTGAATCTTTGTCCCTCACCTTTAGCTCTGTGATAAGCTATTGCTGTTTTTAGAGCAGTCTCAACAGATTCTGAACCTGAGTTAGTAAACATAACATGATCGAGACCATCTGGAGCGAGGTTATTTAATCTGTTAGCCAATTCAAATGCTTTCGGATGACCCATTTGAAATGTTGGCGCAAAATCGAGTTCTTCAGCTTGGCGTTGAATTGCTTCAACAATTTTTGGTCTCTTGTGTCCAGCATTTACGCACCATAGCCCAGCTGTCCCATCCAATATTTCTCTTCCTTCAGGTGTCTTATAATGCATTCTATCTGCAGAAGCTAAAATCCGTGGGTTTTTTTTGAACTGCCTATTAGCAGTAAAGGGCATCCAAAAGGAGCTTAAATCATTAGGAACAATTGTTGAATCAGGCATATAAAAATCCTTGTTAAATTTATTTTATTTTAAATATAATACTAATAATACTACACCAAATAAGTTATGTAATTACAAAAATTTATTTTGTAAATGCTGGTATAATTTTTTCTCCATAATCAGCGATAACTTTTTCTTCATCACCACTATCTAGGTAAATATTAAATTGAGTAACTCCAGAAGCTTTTAGCTCATTCAATTTGTTAATATGGTGTTCCGGTGAACCTAAAACACAAAAACTTTTAACAACATCTTCTGTAATAAAATCTAGATATGGGTTATCACTCTGGCCATGTTTTGAATAATCATACCCTTTTCTATTTTTAATATATGAAGTTAGACTTTCTGGAACTTCATCTGTATCAGATCCATATTTTTCAACAATGTCTGCAACATGATTACCAACCATTGCAGGAAACCACTTTACTTTTTCAATTGCTTCATCAATAGGGCCAGTTAAAGCAGGTGCAGCTGACATTACTTTGTAATTGCTCATATCTCTTCCAGCCTCTTTTCCAGCTTTAACAGCTTGATCAGTCAACCATTTTGTTATTGTTGGCTCTGCAATTTGCAGTATAAGGCCATCTCCAACTCTTCCTGCTGATGAAAGTGCCTTTGGACCATAAGCTGCAACCCAAATAGGGAGCTCATAACCATTTGCCCATGGAAATTGAACTGGCTCTGGACATTCGCCATACTGAGCCTTTTCACCTTTAACAAGCTTTCTAACAACGTCTGCGAATTCTTCTAACCTTGCTAATGGTGAAGGCTTAAGACCCATAACTCTCACAGCACTATCCCCTCTACCTAAACCAATATCAAATCGTCCATTTGATTGTTTAGCCAAAGAACCAAATAACGAAGCTGCTAATGACCAGTCTCTTGTGTTTGGATTTGTAACACAAGGTCCGAATCTCATTTTAGTTGTATGTTCAATACACATGGCCATTGCAACAAAGCTTTCACGCCATAAAATATGACTGTCATAAAACCAACAATATGTAAAACCAGCTTCTTCAGCTTGCCTGACAAGATATTTTGCTCTGTTTGGCTCAACAAAACCTTTAAATGTAATCGCAAATTCCATATTTTTATCCTCTCTATTTTTACAATTAGTCAGAAGGTGACCAAATTTTTATACCTGCATTAGTAAAAGGTACAGCTTTTGAAACATTTATTCTAATCAAAATTGGAGTAATAGCTTCTATGCACCGAGCAGATAAGATATCACCTGCATTATAAGCAACTGCATTTAATCCATTTTTAATCAAATCAATAACTTTTAGTCTTGCATCAAGGTTATTTCCACATACAAGGATATCACAATTTATTTTACTCTCAAGATTATTCAATATATGTGCAGAAACATTATGCAGAGCACCAATAACAAAAACGTCATCACCAACAATTTTTTGAGCCGCTTCAGTTGCAGATCCTTCATCCGGCATGTCAACTTTTTTTGGATCATTTCGGTCTAAGGGAACAACAATATCAATTAAAATCTTACCTTTTAAAATATCTTTTATTTCTTCTAAAGTTTGATTATGACCTTCCCAAGGCACAGAAAGAATTATAAATTCATTTGATTTTGAAATTGCTGTTTTATTATCAAATCCACTAATGTTTCTAAATTTTTCAGGTAAAGCAGAGTTAAGTTCAGAACTTGCCTCTTCAGCTCTTTCACGATTTCTAGAACCTAAAATTACTTTATAACCTGATAATGCAAATCTTTTTGCAAGACCTTTGCCTTGAGGCCCCGTTCCTCCAATTATTGTAATACTCATCTAAACATATCCTCTTCTACTTTTCTAAGTAAATCATTAGATTTACTATTCTCCTGTTTCCAGTTTAGCCCTGATATAATTACTACAGGTGTGTTGGAATTTTTTTTAATTACTAAACCTGATGCTGCTGCAACCTCATCAGCAAATGCTGGTTCTGTTACTTTTAATCTTCTACCAGAAATATCAGATTTCCCTTTTTCGTCAATAGTTGCTGGAACTTTTGATAAACCAATTGCAACGTTAACTTGCCCTAATCTCCAAGGTCGTCCAAATGTATCTGTTATAACCACACCTACACTAACATTTAATTTTTGGTAAATGTAATCACCTATTTTACTTGCACTTAAGTCTGGGTTTTTTGGAAGAGTAATAATAGTGTCTATTTCCCCCGTATTAGATTCATCAACAGCAGCATTAGCTGATATGAATCCAAGTTTGTGTTCACAAATAATAACGCCCTCGTTTTGGTTTCTGTGCTTAAATATTCTAATTATATTTTTGCTCTCTCTAAGTATAATCTCTACTTTTCTTGGGTCCTTATTAAGTTTGTCAGATATTTTTAATGCTTTTTTAGAGGGCTTAATATCATTTAGTGAATAAATACATCCCTCAGCTTTAGAAACAATTTTTTGAGCAATACAAAGAATATCGCCATTTTTTAATTCTAATTTATTTTCATTAATACATTTTAAAATTATTGATCCTAATTCATCACCATTTTTAATAATCGGAAATTTATCTAAAGAAACTACTGATATTTTTGAATACATATAATTTATTTAATAATTGAAGGGAAATCTAATTTTGAGATTTTATCCATATTTAAACATGCTTGCTTAAAATCATGCTCTCCGTCAATATCTAAAGTTAAACTATGGAGTTTAATTATTGAAGTTTTAAAGCCTTTCTGATTTGCAACTTTTATATGATTATCAAATGATCTTTTTCCATAATTAAATTTAATTAAGTCTGGAGGTGAAACAAGCATTGCATTTGTTCCTAGATCAGTAGAAGGACATATGCGCATTTCATTTTGGATATATGGAGGTGATAAAAAAATTTTTAAATCTTTTATTTTAGGATTCTGCAAATCACTAGGAAATATACATAATACATTATAATTTTTTTTTGATGCCCATACAGCTGAATTGTTTAAAGCACTTGATAATGATTTGGTTCCTTTGTCGGAGATTATAAAAATATTTTGAATTTTTAATGACTCAAATGATAGTTTATTTGAAGTTGTTATTGCGAGATCTATATTGATTTCAGATAAGCTTTTTCTAATGATTTGAATTTTTTCTATCAATTGAAATAATAGGTAATTTGTTAGAAGTTTTCTTTCAGATAAAGATAAAATTTTTCTTAATCTAGACTTTGTGTGCGCAATATTTTTTAGAGGAATGACTACTATTAGATTAATTTTATTATTAAACATTTTTAGTTTATTAACTCTCGTGAAACCTCTAAAATTTTTTTTGATAAATTTAATTTGTCATTTTGATCTTTCATTAAAATATTTGTAAAAAATGTTTTTCTAATAATTGATTTAATCTCTTTATCTAGATGATTATCACTTTTATCAACAAAGAAAAGATCAATAATATCTGAAAACCTTCGAGCAAAACCTACAGCATTTGGCTTTTCACCAAGTTCTTCCATCATTTTATTAGCTGGTCCTTTAATAGTTTTATTACCAATAAATGGACTTACAGCAACCTTAGGAGCCTTTGCATTAATAATAGTTTCACGTATCAGTGGTATGTCGATTATAGGGCTTAAACTAACAAGTGGGTTTGAAGGAGCTAAGACTATTAAGTCGGCATTTTTTAATGATGAAATACTTTCTTTATTTGGAACGGCTTTTTCAATTCCATCAAACTTGATTTTAGATATTTTTGGTATACATTTTTCCCTGACAAAATATTCTTGAAAATTTAACCAACCATTATCAGTCAATAATTTTGTCTTAACAATATCATCAGTTGGTAAAATTATTTTAGTTTTTAAACCAAAGTATTTTGAAATATCATTAGCAATTTCACTTGGTCTATCACCTTTTTGTCTTCTCATTGTTCTATAAATATGAAGCCCAAAATCCTTATCACCTAATGTCATCCAAGTTTCTTGATTTAGTTTTGATAACATTTTTAATGAGTTAAATGTTTCATTACTAAGACCCCATCCTTGATCTCTATTTATTATTTTTGCCAATGAATATGTTAAAGTATCTATATCAGGAGAAACCCATAATCCATGAAACGTATCATCATCTGCTATATTACCAATAACTGATAAATTAATCTCATTGATAGCATCAAAACCTTCAGCAAGTTTGGCACCACCAACACCACCAGCAATTAATGTGATATTTTTAAATTTCATGATTTATGTTTAATTAGTTAGTTTGCTCGAGAAAAAAAAGAGGATTAAAACCATTCCTATCAACTAATGGAGGTATATCAACCGGATTGTGATTTTCAAATACTTCCTTAATTTCATAAAGAGTATTTCTTCTTGCTGGTATTAAATTTGCGTCTCGTATGATATCTGACAATTCCCTTGCTGTAATTTCTTGCCCATTTTTGGCACCAGCTGCTCTTGATATACTTTCATTCATTAGAGTTCCTCCAAGATCATTAACTCCCATCTTTAAAAGTTGTTGAGCCCTTTTAGAACCTAGTTTTGGCCATGAAACTTGAATATTATCAATAAATCCATGCAACATAATTCTAGATACTGCATGCATTTTATCTACTTCTTCATCCGTTGCTCCTTTTCTTACATGGTTTTTATTTTGCTTGTACAAAGGTGAATCTTCATAAACGAATGATAGTGGCACAAGCTCAGTGAATCCACCTGTCTCCTTTTGAATTTCCCTAAGAAGACATATATGTGAACTCCAATGTTCCGGACTATCTATGTGACCATACATAATCGTTGCTGAAGATTGCAAACCAACTTCGTGCGCGGTTTTAATAATTTCAACCCATTTTTCAGCACTTAATTTATTTTTTGTTAATTTATTTCTTATTTCTGTATCTAAAATTTCTGCTGCTGTTCCAGGAATTGATCCAAGACCAATTTTCTTTAATTCTGATAGAAAACTTCTGTAAGACATTCTGGTTTTTGACGATCCATACCAAATTTCAAAAGGTGAGAAAGCATGTATATGCATTTCAGGAAGTTTTGATTTAATTGCTCTAACTATATCGAAATAATATTTTCCGTCCATCTTAGGATGAAGACCACCTTGGATACATACTTCACTTGCACCTCTATCCCAAGCCTCTTGTGCTCTAAAAACAATCTCATCTAAATCTAACCACTCAGAGTTTTTATCTTTCATTCTTTTTGCAAAATTACAAAACCTACAACCCATATGGCAGACATTTGTAAAGTTTATATTTCTATTTACTACAAAAGTAACCTTTCCTTTATTAACTCGCCTGCACAACTCGTTTGCTGTATCAAAGATAGCATTTTTATCATCAATATTTTCAGCTTTAAATAATATCGTTCCTTCATTCTCACTAATTTCAACTCCACTTAGTGATTTTAATAATATTGTTTTTACTAAACTCGATGATTTACTTATTTTTAAGTTTAAGCTTTTGTTATTATCAAAGATTGTATTTTGTGTTAATTCATTCATAATTTAATATTAAAATTCTAACAAGCTATTCTAGTTTCCATTTTAGAAATTTGCGTTCTAATTTCAGAACTTAGAAAGTTCTTTTTTTCGTCTACATATTTAGGATAAACTGTTAGACGCTCTTTTAGTATATAACCTTTAATACTCATTCTTTTTGATAAAAAATTAATTTCTGGCCATTCCATTTCAGGATTTATAAAATCAATAGTTAAAGGAGATATACCACCCCAATCATTAATACCTGCATCTAAGTAAGATAAGTGTTCTGAATGCAAATTGGGAGGTGCTTGCAAACTTATTTCTGGAGATAAAATAATTCTCGCAACTGAAATTGTTCTCAATATTTCCTCTATATTAAGAGTTTTATGATTTGACATTTTGATATCAGGCTTAGGTTGAAAGTTTTGGATTATGACTTCTTGAATATTTCCATATTTTTGATGTATTTCATCAATTAAATACAAAGCTTCTAATCTCTCTTCCCAAGTTTCTCCTATACCAATTAAAAGGCCTGTTGTAAAAGGAACATTATACTTTCCTGCTCTTTCTAATGTTCTAATTCTTTGAATTGGAACTTTATCCGGACATGCATAATGAGGTCCATTTTTTTGGTTTAGTCTCTTACTAATTGTTTCCAACATCATCCCCATTGAAGCCGATACGGGTTTCAACTTTTTTATATCATTTTCAGACATTGTTCCTGGATTTACATGAGGTAATAATGAAGAATTTTTTAAAATTAATGAACAAATCTCAGATAGATAGTCTATCATATTATCATAGCCAAGCATCATTAACATATCTTTAGCTTTTTCATACCTAAGTTCTGGTTTTTCTCCCAAACTTAGCAATGCTTCCTTACACCCTTTTCTTTCTCCTGATTTAACAATTTTTATAACTTGATCTGGTGTTAAAATATTAGCCTCTGGTGAATCAGGATGTTTAACGAAAGTGCAGTATCCACATGTATCTCTACACATATTTGTCAGAGGAATAAAAACTTTCCTTGAATAAGTTATTTCTTTACCCCAGTTTGCATCTCTGATTTTTTTTGCTTCAGACATTAATGAATTTAAATTTTTATTCTCAAAAGAATTTTTCATAAATAGAAATATATTTTATTTAATACAATTTAACAAGGGACTGAAAATAATCAGTCCCTTGTCTAAAAGTTTATTAATTAATTTTTAAATTTATTAAAATTAATTTAGAGCTAAGTCTGTTATTGCATGTGTCCAAGCACCATCAGGCTTCTTGGTTATAACAGGATCAGAATCACCAGCTAATAAGCTATTAACTGTTCTATCAAAATCAGCAGGCATAAGAGTACCATTTGAACCAGCAGTTAACTTTGCTACTTCACCCATCATTCTTTTTTGATGTCTAAGATCAGTACCTCCAGTCATTTCATTATCCATAACTATTTGAGCAGCTTTATCTGGATTCTTTTCTGCCCACTTCCAGCCTTTCATTGACGCTCTTACAAAACGTACCATTTTGTCTTTAAAAGCTGGGTCTTCTAAACTTTTCTCAAGAACATACATACCATCTTCCAAAGATGCTACACCTTCATCTTCATATTTAAAATTAACTAAATCATCTGGTGTTAAGCCTGCATCTAAAACTAAAAAGTACTCATTATATGTCATAGTTGAAATGCAATCAGCTTGTTTTTGTATCAACGGATCAACGTTCCAACCTTGCCTTAGCACAGTTACTCCATCAGAACCACCGTTTGTTGGAATTCCTAACTTAGACATCCAAGATAAGAATGGATATTCATTTCCAAAAAACCAAACAGCAATAGTTTTCCCTCTAAAATCCTGAGGTGTTTTTATACCTGTTTCTTTTCTACATGTTAGCTGCAAACCAGAAGATTTAAATGGTTGAGCAATATTAACTAATGGAACACCATTTTCTCTTGCAGAAAGAGCTGATGGCATCCAGTTAAGCATTACATCAGCACCGCCAGCTGCCATAACTTGTGGTGGTGATATATCAACTCCACCAGGTTTAATTGTTACATCGAGGCCTTCATCGGAATAATATCCATTA
>Ga0163109_10001935_pt1 | contig 16295 bp, 42 predicted proteins | sample CRUFie1St13metaG_FD_108704 | JGI IMG/M metagenome (GOLD analysis project Ga0163109, IMG submission 108704) | Marine microbial communities from the Costa Rica Dome - CRUD Field 142mm St13 metaG | ecosystem: Environmental > Aquatic > Marine > Oceanic > Photic zone | place: Costa Rica: the Eastern... | reverse complement strand
CGGATGTTCGGGTCGGAGATGGCGCGTCTAGTTAATTGTTTGAACTTCGTAACTCAACCCGGATACGGGGTCAAGTTCAGCATTTAGTTCTTGTGATTTTTTCCGGGCTGCTTCTTCAGTGCTAAAAGCATGTGTCACGTCTGAATGTGTATAGCCATCGCTGTAAATTAAAAGGTAAACCATATTCTCAGGCGGTTTTCCAGATGCTTCCATTTGCTCTCTAATAATTTTTCTAAGGTATTTTCTATTGAGTTTCATTATGACTCCTGTATCACTTTATAACTATCAAAAGTTTTGCAAAAGTTCAATAAAATTACACTAGTCTTTGATCTGAGACCAGATGTAATCTCCGTTCATCTGGCTGATTACATCTAGGGATATACCCTTAGGACAATGCACAGAACAAGACCCAAAATTAGAACAGTGACCGAAACCCTGCTTGTCCATCGTCTCAACCATATTGCGAACTCGGCGATGTTTTTCCGGTGCGCCTTGAGGTAGCAAGTTCAAGTGAGTAACTTTTGCACCGGTGAAGAGCATAGCGGCCGCATTGGGGCATGAGGCGACACACGCGCCACAACCGATGCAAGCTGCAGCGTCAAAGGCGCGATCGGCGTGCTCTTTCTTTACGGGTACGGCGTGCGCATCAGGCGCTGCCCCTGTACGGACTGAAACGTAGCCACCGGCTTGAATGATCCGATCAAAAGCACTCCGATCGACCATCAAGTCTTTAATGATAGGGAAAGCTTTCGCTCTAAAGGGTTCAAGGGTTAAAACATCACCGTCACTAAATTCACGCATATGCAACTGACAAGTTGTTGTGCGGGCCCGATGGCCATGGGCTCGACCGTTGATCATGAATCCACAAGAACCACAGATACCTTCACGACAGTCATGCTCAAAGACGATGGGTTCAACGCCGCGTGCCTCTAGATCAACGTTCAAGTGATCGAGCATCTCGAGAAAAGACATGTGCTCATGAGCAACGACCTGGTATGTTTTAAAACCACCGCTAGCGGTGGGCGACTTTTGTCGCCAGACTTTAAGTGTAATATTCATTGGCGCCCCTGTTAATAATTATACAGGGTTGGTCTAAAAAGTTTTGCAAATATATTTGCAAATTTAACGAATTGGGACAGATATCACGGGACAGATATCACAAACTCAGGATTCTTTTTGTCGACGTCACCCTTGTCATCGATACCGTAACCCATTATTTTATTTCCTATTATTTCTAATGTGTACGGCATCGGCAAACCTGTACCTGGCTTAGTCAGTATACTAAATATTTCTTCAATGAGATTGTCATAGTCGAATTCTTCGTTTAAAATATTTACTTCTTCTTTTATTAGTTTTTGCAATTGTCGTCTTGTGATTCTCATCATATCTCCTGTTATACCATATAACTATCAAAAGTTTTGAAAAAGTTCTCCGGAAATTTTTGTGAAAAAATGTGAATAACCACAGTCTTTGCGCGCAGAAAATGAGCTTAAGTGTGTGCAACGCTGTTATTGTTTATGGTGGGTCAAGAGAGGTAGGTAAAGTTTTGTTAAATTTCCGGAGTAGTAAGAGAGTACTTAGGCCACGCCCTGCGCGGCAGGGCTCGCCGGTGGGCTAGACCGCCCCAGGGTGCGCCAGGGGCGCGCCCCCCAGCCTCAAAAAGGGGCTAAAAGTAGGGGGCCCGTGGGGGTCAAATGCCAAAAGTCGACAAAAAAAAGGGCGCCCGCATGAGCCCCTTGACAGCTGTATATGAGGCGCCCAGCCTCAAGCCTTTAGCTGCCGCGGGACCAACTATCCCAGTCAAAGCCGTCAGCCGACTTCTCACCACCAACAGTGGGGTCTTCAGCTTTTGCCAACATGCCCTTATTGCGAGCCAACCACTTCGGCATGGTAATATCTCCGGTTTCACTGTTTACAGAGATTTGTGACTTCGGCAACCAGACACGTTTCGAATCCCACAGTACTCGCACAGCTTTACCTTTCATGGTTTGGATTTCAGCGCCGCTTACCACAACAGATGCTGGAGGTTGCTTCTGTTTGGACTTTGGCTGAGTAGCCCCAGTGGTAACTGGTGTCCAAGAGAGAAGTGCCCCAAGCTGCTTCCAGTGAATCCCAGCAATCTTCTTTCCCAGTTCTTCAGCATTATCCAAGCCGTGATTGCGGATGTAGCGGCCGAAAACTCGACCAGCAGCTGGGTGACTGAGAGACTTTGGCTGCCACGTCGGCTTCCCTGTCTTAGTGCTGATCCCAGTGACAAACTCAAAGAGGCGAGTACCGGTGGTGGCATATGCGGCTGAGAAGCCGATATCGTTGTGGTGATGAGTGCTTTTGGTGCGCAGCTCATCAGCTGTTTGATTCTGCCCGAGTAGGCGAATAGCCTGATCGATGAAAGCTGGGTTGGAATCAAGTAGTGCTTGGATTTGACTTTTATCATGACTAGTCATAGTATCTCCGGAGTGTTAATGTTTAAGTTGTAATGTAGTTACATTATACTTTGCTTGCTTGTGGGTTGCATGAGAGTGAGAAGCTTTAAGCTTCTTCACTTGCCTCATTTGTTTCGAACTCAGCCGGCTCTTCACTCACATTACGGATGTAACGGATCTGGAAAGCATTAACTTCTGAACTCGGCTTTTCAACTCCTCCAACTAGCCCAACTTTTCGGAAAACTCCGTCAGCTGTCAGCTGAGTCAAAGCTTTGAGAACTTGGCCCCTTTCGGCTTCAACCAAGTCCATAACTCCGATGGAGTTACCAGTCTTCTTGACTGAGAATACATGGGACTCACAAGAAGTAATAGCTTCTGTAATTTGAGTTTTGAGGAGGTTGAGAGCTGCAACCTTGGCAGCTCGATCAGCCGCTCGAGCGGACTTCTTTACGGCTGAGTCAGCCTGACTTTGGGTAAGGATACCACGGCTGATGAGTTCATTGAGAAGTTCTGAGTTAGTGAAAGTTGAAATAGTCATAGTGACTCCTTTTAGTTGGTTTTGGGTTGCCCCGGTTGGTTAGTATCCGTTATTGGATGTTTATATTATACTTTGTTATAAAATGGGTTGCATGAGTTTGAGTTAATCCCAGAAGACATGCTTGAACTGAATTCCTTCTTTTCGCAGTCGAGTCGTTAACTCAATCATTCTGCTGAACTCCTCCCGCGGGATCTTTACTGTCTGGCCGAACCATGTAATGTGATGCATATTACTTCTCTCCTCGCTGACGCTTCTTGTGGTTTTCATTGGCCATCCGAATCAGATCAAATAACATATAACCGAAACCGGCCATAACTAGTAATCCTATTAAGCTCATTTTGTCTCCTTAGTGGGTAGGTGTTTATATTATACTGGGATATGTATGACGTTACATGAGCTCACACATAAGGATTGCTTGATAGTTGCAGCCAGTTCATTGCCGTTGCCATGTTCTCCACGCTGCCTCGGACAACCTCTTCTTCCTTACAACCAAAGACTGCGCATGTCACATCATTGCCGTTGCTGAAGCAGCGAATATCGGAGCGGTAGAGCTTCTCAGTTCGTGCTAGAGGACCGTTGTCAATGGCAAGGCTGAGCTCCTTTCGGCCGTTGGTAAATGTGACGTTAGCTGTGCGGCTATCGCCGTAAGTAGTGGTCTGTGCTTCAATCATCATAGCCTCCTTATGTTGTGTAGCTATGTTCTTATTATAAGCTACTCATCCGACAATTGCACGAGTTCTTCACCTTCCCTGGTGAGTCGCCACGTGTCAATGGTGATGTCAGTCATAGGAGGTTGGGTCTTGACGCGCTCAACTACGCCGTCACTCACCAGCTTACCTAGCAACCGCTTAAACACCTCCCAGCTACACACCTGGTTCCTCTCCCAGAGTTGCTTCCGTGTGGCCGGTCCATCGATATGGATATCTTCTAGAACTGCGAATCCCATATGCTTCAATCTCACTTATGCCTCCAATCCGAATAGCTTGATCATGACTTCTGCCAAGCTGTCAATGGTTTTGCTAATTTTACGCCTCTCCTTGAGTACCTCAGCAGCCATAGTGGTGTGCAGTTCATCAACGTTGCCTGCCGCGTACGACTCGCGCCACTCTTCAATAGCCAAGTCACATTCTTGTAGTGTTACCACGAGCTCCTGCATCATTGATGCGGCGTTCACTTGAGCTGCGCCCATCATGCGCTTGTGCTCGATCAGATCAAAAGGTGTGTTGCCTTTCGGCTTGGGAACTTCTATCATAGCTTATCTCCTAGTTGGTTTGGGTGGTTATGTTTATATTATACCGCGGTCATCCTGGGGGTGCACGATCTGCCAGTCTCTTGTCACGCAATTCTTTGCGACATTCTTCAAAGGCTTCTTCGGATGCGTCGCTTCCCATGCAGTCCATGATCTCATAAAGCGCTTGATTGCGAGGCTTAAGGAATGCTGCGTAGTACGCAAAAGATAGGGACAAAAATAGCATGATCAGCGCAACTAGTTCAACGAATGAGTCTTTCATTACGCCACCTCCGGAAAGACTTGCTGTCCTTCCTGCACGAGGAACACGACACAATCCATAGTGTCGATCACCTTGATCTCGGCGATGATGCCCATAATAGCCGCTGGGCCGTGAAGCAGCCGCTGAAGTGAAGAGAGCAGCTGCTCCTGCTCACACCAATCGGTGTCGAGGTGACTCTCACTAGAGCCGGTGAATTTGATCCAGATACGAAACTTATCCATGATGTTATCCTTTGGTTGGTGGTTATGTTTATATTATACACTGTGAGTTTTTTCGATTACACGAGTTTTAGTGTGTTTCCACTGATATCTCTTCTTCAGGCACCCAACACTCAACACAAGTCTGCTCGACCACCTCAATGATGTTTTCGCGAAGAGCGATCATGATGTCGAGGAGCTCAGCTGGATCCACGTCTGAGCGGACCTTAAGAGTTACTGTGTGTTCGGTTACGGTGTCTTCTGTTGTTTCAGTTAGCATTGTTTTTCCTTGGTGTGTATGTGTTTATATTATATACCACCAAGGTAGCAGTTACATGAAAATGAAAAGAGGTGATCGAGGTTAGTTCTGATTGAAACTTGCGCGAAGCCTAACTAGAATATATTGAGAAGGTCGGAGAGGTATACAGACACCAACCTCGATCACCCGGCCCTAGGGCCCAAAACTGTTTTGCCCACCCATACCCGACCTGACCTGGTCACTCATCATTTGAAACTCGCCCCCTAGTCCTCTTGACGTCCTTTGTGTTTCCGCTTGCGAGTATACGACTTCTTCGACGTATGGCTTCCGGCGCCGGTCTTGAAGTGTGCAACAACTGCAATCCAGTTGCGCTGCTTTGGGGTTTTCATCTTCTTACTCATTGTTCTTCTCCGTGATACTTCCAACCCATAACCATGCAGACGGTTTGAAAGTCTGAATCCTCCCAGGTTGGGTAGAAGCTTTGCCGGATTTCGCCTTCCATTGCGGCAGATCCATCACCGCCTTTTGCCATGTGAATAAATTGTGCTTTGATTGATGTCAAGCGACTTTCGTATCCTTTCCGTACGAACTTTTTGAATCGATCGATTCGAATCTGTAAATCTTCTTTTGTAGCTGGCATTTTATCTCCTTTGGTTGATTATGTTTATATTATAATAAGTTGATTTGTAGTTTACACGACTTTTGCACGCCGTGCGCGACGCGTGCGCGCCGCATCTCGCGCTCGGGGGGCGAGCTGTCTTGTGCCCGACCCCTTCGAAACTCTATGATCTCGTGTAACGGATCTGGAACGCGTTAACTTCTGATGGAAGCTTCTCTTCACCTCCGACGAGACCGATCTTCTTGATCTTGTCTTGAGAAACGAGAAGTGTTAGCGCTTTCAGAACGGTTGCACGATCTGTCTCGACAAAGTCCATGAAACCGACTGAGTTTGATGTCTTCTTGACTGAGAAGTATTTTGTCCCAGACTGGACGTCAGACTCAAGCAGCGCGACGATGGCGTCTGCAGTTCCTTGCACGAGTTTGAGAGCTTCATTTCGGGCTTCTTCACGAGCAGCACGCTTTTGCCACTTTTCAACTTGATCAGCTGAAACGAATCCGAGAGAGATAAGGGTTTCGATAGTAGTTTGGTTATTGATAGTCATATTGACTCCTTATTTGGTTGGTTATTGGTTTATCCGTTATTGGATGTTTATATTATACTTGGTTGAAAATTAAGTTGCACGAGTTTTATTTTTTCATTTGAGCGATAATCTCGCGTCCCTCTTCGGGTGAGTCGACAGGCAATAACATGCCCTGGCCGATGACGTACCAGCCGTCTCTTCGTTTTGTCAGTCTCAACTGGCCGCTTGTATCAAATGTCATTCCATCACTAAATCTCATGTTTATCTCCTTGGTTAGTAGGTGTTTATATTATATCAGGTTACAGGCCGGGTTTGCATGACTTCGCGAAGTGCCTGCTTTTGAAGTTCCAATGTTCGTACATGTCCGGCCGGTCCGTACATATCGTCATGATCGAAACCTCCCCACTCCAATTGGCCTTCGACAAATGATGATTGCTCATCAACAAGCTGGAGGAGTTCTTCAATCGGCATAGCTTTGTATATATCGATTATGACTTGATCTTGCTTCTTGCGGAAAGCTTTGTATTCAGCATCACTCATTACATTCATTTATTATTTCCTTGGTTTGTGTTTATATTATAACGGGCAGTTTCAGGAGTTGCACGACTTCTCGTCGTATAACCAGAACTTAGCTGCACGAGTCTGTGCCCATCCGGTTTTCCGCAACTCAGCAAGCCTGTCAGGGAATTCAACCCAGAGGCTGCGAATTTGCATCTGCCCGCCACCGTCAATATCATCCAAGTCAATAGTTTCAACCACGTCATCTGCAATTACTCCTTCGTGCTCATTGATATAACTAATTGCCGAGTCGTAATGAATGCCCTCACTGATGACCTCAGCGGTATACTCACAAACAATGTCAACGTTCAATTCCATGTCTTACCTTTCCTGTGGGTGTTGTGTTTATATTATACTTGGTACTTGCGCGGGTTGCATGAATTGCACACTTCCCCCTACGTACGTGCGTTATTATATAGACCATGAGAGTGGGCTCTCTCGGGCTTGAACCGAGGACCTACCCGTTATGAGCGGGGTGCTCTGACCGACTGAGCTAAGAGCCCTCATGACTGGCTGGGGCGGTTGGATTCGAACCAACAACATCTCGGGTAACAACCGATTGCGTCTGCCTATGACGCTTCACCCCAGTCTTTCGATGGTAGGTCATCCGGGGTTCGAACCCGGGGCCTGCGGATTAAAAGTCCGATGCTCTACCTTCTGAGCTAATGACCTATGGTACGGACGGTGGGACTTGAACCCACATGCACCAATTACCCTAGTTTGATCGCACGGCATATAAGACCGCTGGGATACGTCCGCAGTGTGTGTGTAATATGGTACGTCCTGTAGGATTCGAACCTACGACCCTCGGCTTAGAAGGCCGATGCTCTATCCAGCTGAGCTAAGGACGCATGAAGTGGTGCTCCAGGCGGGACTTGAACCCGCACGCTTTTTCAAGCAGAAGATTTTAAGTCTCCTGTGTCTACCTATTCCACCACCAGAGCTTATCTCGCGCGCCGTGTATATCACGCACGCGCTGTATCTCGCGCCCGTAGCGCGGGATGTCTTGCACCAAGTGTTATTTGCGATGTCAAAGAGCGTTGTTGTTTATATTATAAACAGTTTGTGAATCACTTTACATGAGTTGCGGCAATCTGCCCCGGCGGGAGCTCATAAGACTCCTCTTCTTCCGCGCGTGGCTGTACTCGCGTGCGCGCTGTATCTTGCGCTCGGGGTCGCGATGTCTTGCGCTTCTGTTTTATAGAGGCTTGGTAACCATCATCTAAACTGTAGATCCATGCATACCAAGCGTAGATAACCCCGGTCGCGAACGACACTGCAATGACTGCAAAGAAAAATTCAACAGCATTCATAGATTAATCCCGGTTGTTGTAAAAGTTCGCGAGCCCCATAAGTGTTGGTGCCCAAAGCCCGATAAAGAGTGCGAATCGCTCGCCGTGTGCGGGATCCTCGGGTGAGATGAATACCCATGTCGCAATACTGACAGCGACTGATACGAGTGAAGCGATAAAGCAGATGCTTGATAATTGTTGTTTGTCCATTGTTTCTCCTGTTTGTTGTATCGTTTTACATGTCTTGAGCAAGAGGTTGTGGGGAAAAAGAGTCTCCTCCGTTTGGATTACCAGTCCGCGGGTAACCAGCCCGCCGGAGGAGACAAGAGGGAGAGCACCAAGGAGTCGATCGGACCAACTCTCCCTCAAACGTTATCACAACCATTTAGCCCGATCTACCATGTTAATTCCTATGAAGCGCAGACACGCGCCACCTCTGTAAATCCAGTGCGGTGGAGATCGAGAAAGACCACGTGACCTGCGCCGCCGAAGCGATTCTTCTGGGTTTCCAGAATGCGGCAGCCTTTGAGATCCTCGTCTTTAGTCTCGATCGAGAGGTGGACATGCGCGTCTACCATGTGTTTCAATTTGTTTGAGCCAGACATCTTGCCGTCCTTGGTCACCTGTCCGATGACGATGATGTTGACGGCATGTTCCTTAGCATAAGATGTGATCAGTCCCAGCGCGCGCTCAGCTGTTGCTGTTGTGATGCGGCCCGAATTGAACTTGCCGTCGTCCATGCACTGGAGAGAGTCAATGAGTAGAAAGAAGGGACGTCCCGGTGCTGCTTCTCTCACTTTATCGCAGCCCTCCAGAAGCACCGGGACCCGTGTCTCTCCACCTACTTTGAACGGCTGCTTAAGCTTAAGACGATCACACGTCATCTTAATCTGGTAAAGGGATTCCTCTGCGGTATTGAAGACAACCTCTGCTCCGGCACGCTGCAGCGAATTGGCCAGTGTGAGCATCATTGTCGTCTTCCCAGCACCAGGAACACCTGTGAAGAGAGTCACGGCGGAAGGAGTAAAACCCTCGCCCCCTAGAATTGCGTTGAAGTAGTCGAGTCCACATGGGATGCGCTTCTTGAGTGCAGTGGGCACCTCGATGTCTTGAATGCTAGCACCAAATGGGACGTCTTCGATCTTGATATTTGAAATTTTCATGTTGTTTCCTTGATGGGAGGGTTGTTGAGTAAGTATCTTTGGTAATGTGTTTATATTATATCATTAAGTGGAGGAGTTTACACGAGTTTTTGCAAAAAGATGACGCAAAAGTGTATCAGATGAGTCGTAGAGCTGATTTTTGAGTCGAAACAGATGATCATGAGCCGTTCCAAATGTAAAAAGAGTGAAAAAGTGTGAAAAAAGTTGTAAAAGTGATCAAAATAGCGTACCCTAAGTCCAATCTGTTGAGCGCACTTTTACATTTCCGATCTGTCGACGAGGAGATAAAAAGTGTTTATCTGTGTATCAGAACGTAGGGACTAGTCTGTCGTTGCTCTGCTGTGGTTACATGACCACTGTCTGTTAACGAAGGCAGGGACTAGTGACTCGGGTGACTGTAGTATGCCGCGATCAGCAGATCGATCTCCTCAACTGTCTCTTTGACCGATGTGTCGTTCAGTGCCGGCGAAGCATTTGTCATGTATGTGTAAGTTTCATTTGAGCCAGAATACTTCATCGGTGCATATGTGATGATGTGCAAGATGTTGACTCGAATCTTTCTGTTCGAACTGACGTCTGTCAATGTGATAAACGGGTTTTTCATATGTACTCCTCTTAGTGGTTGCGTGCGAGCGGGTGTTCGGATTTTGCGATCGCTCTGATCTGCAGGTTTGGATCGGACAGCTTTTCGAATAATTTGTGTGCGTCTTCTGCTGTCGGGCAAGTGACTAGTGTTCTGCCTGTTGATCGATCATAGATTTGAAAGTACATAGTGAGGTCTCCTCTTTGGTTGGTTATGGTTATATTATATTATGCTTGCTTGTGAGTTACACGAGTTTCATTACTTAATCACATCAACTAAGTCGTCAAGCGCTTCGAGCGTGCCCGAAAACAATTCTGTCTTGAAGATCTCCTCTTCTGGGTTGTAGTCATCAGCTTCGGCAGCCATTTCTTCTTCGGCTTCCCTGGAAGTCGACTCAAACTCTTCAGCTTCGTTTCTTTGGTCTGACAGCTGATTGACGGCCCGGAGAAGCACGTCTTGCAGCGCTCTAACGTCATCCTCTGGAATGCGTATGGAATATGAAGTGCCGAAAGAGATCGTGCACATTCTTAGTGTGTCGACTCCGACTGTGATACCGAGTTTTCTTCCGTAGGTCGACTCGTCGTCGACACCAAGTGTTTGTATGATATTGTTTCTGTAAGACATGTTTTCTCCATAGTGGTTGTGGTTGTATTAAACTATTGTTCTCTTGCTTCTGCTTTTTTTATCTCAAGATAGTAAGCTTTATTGTGTCTGTTGAGACCGGAATATGAAACGGCGGAGTCCGGAAGCCATTCTGTTATAACCCCTCGGTGACCTTTTGGAAGATAGCGTTTGTCGATGATTGCCCAGCTGTTAGGACAGTCTCCCATATATTTTTTTGCTACCCATTGTGGTTTGTTTGATCTAGACATATTAACTCCTGTTTATGTTTTGTTGGTTGGTGTTTATATTATACTCTGCTTATAATTAAGTTGCACGAGTTTTAAGCCTTTGACTCTGCATCTACTATCTGTGTCTCTAAGACTTCTGCTTCTGCTAGATATTTTCCTGCCAATCTTAGATTACCGTTCCTCTGGGCTTCGAAAGCTTTTTGTCTTAGCTGCTCGAGCTTCTGCTTCTGTCGCCCGGTCGACGACTTAAGTCCAAGTAGTTCTAGTATCCATTGCATGATGATCTCCTATTATTTACTAGACAGTGAGTTAAAAAACGATTTGACGTCGGGCCAAGACATGTCGACTGTCTCCGGATCCAGTGAGTCGACGACTCGACCTGAATACAGGATGAAGAATGTGTAGCCAGATTCTGACTGAAACTTGATCGGAAAGATGCTCATACCTCTCCTCGTTCTCTGACTATTCGCCAGCCTTCCACAGATCTTCGACCTTCTGTCGTGAGACGAACTAGTGTCTGACCAGATTGTGATGGGATCTGCTGAGGACCAAAAGTCTCCAGCAGACCGGTCGACCGGAGTCCGGCTGAGACCCTCTTGAACGTCTCCCATGGGATAGCTTCGGGATTTCGATCCCATACTTCTTTCCGTGTTCCCGGGCCGGCAAGGAACATTTCCAAGACAATCCATTTAGTTTGTTTCTTTTTCATTATCCTCGCCTCCGTTCAATTTCGATACGGCCTTCGCCGAATGCCATGCTATATTCTACCTGCATCGCTTCCGCTTCTGTTCGTGTGTCGAATGAGTCGACTTCTTCTGATCCGTACTGGCTATGCCAGATGAGGTACCATTGATAATCCATGTTATTCTCCTTGTTTGTTGTTGTAGTATTCAATTGCATCAGCAACACGACTACTATCGCTAGAATAAAATGTCATTTCACCGATAGACAACTTGTCATCAACGTATTCAAAGCCGCCATAGTATTCGAGACTTCTAACATTTCCTGCGACAGCCGCAATCCATCCTTCCTCTGTTGAGACAAACACATAGCCTGCTCTATGGTCTAGACCGATGGCTTCTGCACTCACTCTTACTGCATCTGAATCTTCAAGGTATTGATCGATAAGATTGTCTATTTGATCTTGAAGTTGCCACATATTATTCTCCTTTGGTTGGTTATGGTTTTATTATACTATGTATCTTCTACCGTTGCACGACTTTACCAAACTGGCCAGCTCTCCAATAAGCTCCATCTCACCGATCGACTGTAGATAGTCTGTCAATCTGCTCCACGACTCTTCGCTGATTCCCTCTTCATCGTCCAGTATACTGAATATGAATAATCTAAACTCTTCTTGTGTTGTCATGTTGTCCTCCTTATTGCCAGCGGCCTGCTTTTACTTTGAATACGCGGATGATCTGACTGTCGTAGCCCCAGACAGTGTCGAACTCGGCGCCGTGAATGTGCCCATCGAACCCAGACCGACCGTTCTTGATGTCATCGCTTTTGTCTGTCACCTTGACAGTGCGCAGTTCTCCGTTAAATGTTCTGTATCGAACTACGTCTCCGACTTCATAGCTTTTGTTTATCATGTTCACTCCTTTGGTTGGTTATGTTTATATTATATCTTGCTCGTTTTTAGGTTGCACGAGCATACGATTCTTTTCGCAGCTTTGTAGAATAAAAGTATTGACGACTGTAATAACCCAACGTTCCAGTTTTAGAGTCATTATTGTCGAGGAACATAAAACCAGCGTAGTTACCTGACGCATGTAGAGCATGCTCAATCACACAGATGATTCCGATCTTAAACTCTTTTGTTGCGAACTCGTCTGTACGCTTAAGCATTTTATTTCCGTATTCCAGTAACCGTAGTACTGGTATCGTTTTCCTCGACATGTTTTCTCCTTTGGTTAGTTGTGGTTATATTATATTATGCTTGCTTTTGAGTTACACGAGATTATATCACCTCTTTTGAGGTGCGATGTAGTCGAAGCCCAGCATTCCGAAGACTTGTTCTTCTGATTTTCCAGCAGCTAGATTTGTACCCTGGTCATCAAAGAGACCGTGTTGACTGAGCTTGAGTCCGCGAGACTTTGCCGCTTTCCGCAATTTGATGTTGTTCCACTTTGAACCTGTCCACATCAGGGTGCAAGTTCCCCAAGTCTCTCGAGTTGCTTCGTAGAACTCTACCTGTACACCTTCGATAAGCGCAGTGTTTTGAGGCTTGCCGTTCTTTTTAGTTCCGAACTGTTCGAGTAGCCAAGCTTTGACGGCTTCGTTCTCACTGTCAATAAAGACTATGTCTAAGTCTCCACTTGTTTTGCTTCCTCGCCTTGCCGAGCCACATAAAAGTATTTTGTCTGCTTTACAGCCAAGATTATGGTTGAGCACGATACTCTCAAAGAGCTTGTGTGCCTGTTCGTTTGTTATTCTGTTTCCGTCTAAAGCTTTTCCGCCCATAGATTCTCCTTGATTTGTTTGGTTGTGGTTATATTATATTATTCTTGCTTTTGAGTTACAGGAGCTGGTTCGATTTCTTCAATGTCATAATCGAAGTCTTTGATGGGCAACCCGGCATCATCGCATACGTCCCAAGCTTTTCCAGAGATTACGTGAAGTATTGCCTTGTCTGCTGGCGTTGGCTCATCATCTAGACCGGGTAGGTCGTCTCTTGATAAAGTCTTGTCTTTTAAGTCTTCGTCGAAAGTAAGTGTAATTGTTAATTTGTATTGTTTGGCCATTTGAACTCCTTTGGTTGGTTGTGGTTATATTATATTACAAGAGTTTATGCGTTGCACGAAATTAGTCTTGCAACTCCCATTTACCATCTTCGCTCTGTACAAAACAAGGCTTATCGTTGTATCTCAACTGGTAATCAACAAGTGCAGCTGCGAAAGGACAGTCCTTGTTACCGTCGAGCGCAAAGTCGTGTTCTAGATCCTGAGCGTGGGACTGAACATGCCGAACTTTCTCAGCTAAGGGAAGGTCATTAAACTTTCTAAGCGCTGGTGTCCGATTTACTTCAGGAATATATTCAAACTTTTGTTTACCGAACTCATCAGAATACATGACTGATGCTGCATGAAGAACATCATGAGGAATCTGACTCTTTTCAAAAACTTCGCCTGTTTCGAGGTCAATTAAGCGCCACTCATCTAGCCACTTCTCATGTACATCGCAGTAGCCGTCGATGTACTCGATAACTAGTGTCCTGTTCCATACTTTGGATTTCAAATATATTCTGTCGTAAACTTGAACTGGTGTATTCATATTAGACTCCTTATTGGTTGGTTATGTTTATATTATACTTGGTTTTGATTTGTGTTGCACGATTTTAATCGTCACCTCTTCGTATCGGATCTAAACCAATCTTCTTGCGTGCTTCATTCGCACGAGCCCAGCCGCGGCGTGTGAGATGCATTTGGGAGCAGCTGCTCTTGTATGCATGACTGTAGTAATATCCCTTGCCTCCGCGAAAAACACTATTGACAGAAGTGTAACATCCGTACTTGACTTGTTTCGTGTCGTCTTGATATGACATGTCGGTCCACAAAATATCGCGATAGGACAGACTAGAGAAGTATCCGCATCCGGATCCGCCTTTGTGATGATCTGGGCGACCATGCTGATACATGTGCTTACGACGCAGATACCAGCGCTGAGACTTGCCAGGGTTGGTCTGGATTGAAAGTAACAGATATTCGATACCGGTAAGTTTAACCTGAGGTGTTTTAATTTGAATCATTTTATCTCCTTATGTGGTTGGTAGTTATATTATACTCAGTTTAAGATTTGATTGCACGAGTTAACCATGCTTTGTATGTGGCATAAACTACCTCACCCTCCTGATCAGAAAGGTGCCAACTTCGAGTGCCGACAAACACTGAGTAGGTTGTTTCAAACTTTGGATATACACGTGCATTCTTCTTGACTAGTGTAATATTTTCTAACTTGATTATGATAGTTCCGCCGCATTCAGTATCAAACTCTATATGCTCCATTTTATCTCCAGTGGTAATTGGTAGTTTTATTATATCAGGATGAATAGCCTGTTGCACGTAAATCTCCATCATCGCCAAAAGTAACTTGACCTTCAGAAATTAACTCGTCGACTGCCTCACAAGTCTTAACCCAAGCACTAGGTTCATTCTTTGAAAGCCAAGCCGCCAAAAATGGGCCGGTCAATTGATCTTTGTTTTCGATGCGTTGATTAAGTCGTACGCAAACTTCGGGTGTGTCGATACCTGGGTTTCGTACGACTAACTCAAATACTGCTTGTATTAGATTATCCATCAATCACCTCCACTAGATCTCTTCGGATGTATCCTTCTTCACCGGTTCGATTATTTCGAATCAGTGCCATCTTACTGTGCTTGTGGTACCCGAGTATGGGCGCACATCTAGATCTTACGACAGTGAAAGTGTCGTCTGACAGTTTAGTCTCTTCATCTTTCGTGATCGTGAGGTTCGGGCGCAAGATTGTGCCTCCGAGATATTCAACTCTCACACACCTGGGCGGGAGCTTTGTCTCTCCGGCGGAGTTCATTCCCTTCGACGCAGGGCTGTCTCGCCAAGCTTGTACTTCTTCTGCGGTTGTATGTCTGTATATGCTTCGCCAGTCGTATTTGACGATGCCGTCTCGGCCGCAGTATGGATTTTTGCCGATTAGTTTAACTTGGTTTCCCTTACGCATTAGACACCTCGCGCTCGATGAACTTGATAAACTCAGCAGCAGAATCCGGTGATGGACGTGTAAAGAAGTGCTTTCCTCTACGACTAACGCCGCGGCCACGAAGCCGCGTCTGGCCATAACGCCATCCAATACCCCAAATACAACCGTCTGAAGCTTTGAAATACCACTCGGGGTCTGTATATCCCTTTTCAGGAATATCGATATCTTCTCCGGGTCCAAAAACTCGCTGTATGTGGTGAGGTCTGATTGAAAGCAGATAGCCTTGATCGTTTTCATTAAGCAAGTGCATAAGGTTAGAAGTTCCGTTCGAGTCTGTAGTTTGAAAATATTGTGTTGCTGGCATATTAGCTCCTTGTTTGTTGGTTGTGATTATATTATATTCTGTGAATCATGAGGATACACGAGATTTAATCTTTTTATCGTGGTTGGTGTAATATACCCACCCTGTCCCGAAGGTAACCAGCCTTCTCTCCGTCATCATCATGATGATGACTTAAACACCAACCACGGAGTTATTCTTTTACCAATTTCTGTATCCTGAAAATCGTTCTGGATAGAGGCTGTAGCCTTCTTCTTCATTATCGAGTACGTCTTCAATCCAACGAATTCCCATTTGAAGTCTCGGAATCGCAAACTTCATGACGTCTTCATCGTGGATTGCGAACAAGATGTCACTTCTACCGCCTGTTCCCTCAACGGGAAATCCACGACTGTCACGATCTGAGGCTGTCTTGATTGTTTCGAGATGCTGGACTCGGAAGCCGATTTCAGAAAAGTAGTTAACAAACTGTTCGATCTCCTCTTCTGGTAGTAAAGCTCCTGGCCAAACACAGACTTGATTATAGTTTTCATTTCGCTGAATGTTTTTCATTTTGGTTTCCCTGGTTAACGGTTATGTTTATATTATATCTTGTACAATTTTCGGTTGCACGGGTTTAGTCAAAAGGTTGGGGACCTAGGGAGTCGAACCCTAACGCGCTCAATTCAGAGATTGCCGTCTCTAGTCTGATAGAGTGCACTCCTCGCAATCGGCAAATTACGATGTGCAGACCCCGTATTCTTTGTCAGTTACAATCACT
>Ga0163109_10001934_pt1 | contig 16297 bp, 13 predicted proteins | sample CRUFie1St13metaG_FD_108704 | JGI IMG/M metagenome (GOLD analysis project Ga0163109, IMG submission 108704) | Marine microbial communities from the Costa Rica Dome - CRUD Field 142mm St13 metaG | ecosystem: Environmental > Aquatic > Marine > Oceanic > Photic zone | place: Costa Rica: the Eastern... | reverse complement strand
CTTACTCGAGACCAATTAAGGTAGTCTTGATAAATGCCTCTGATCAAAACATTTTCTTTCGCCATGCCTTGGCGGAAATCTTCTGCGTTGATGTCGCCTAGGTTGACGAACATAAAGCTGGTTTGTGAGGGTAGAGCAGAAAGCCCGTTGGCGGTAACGGCTTCAGCGATCATTTCTCTGGCCTCTACTATTTTGGATTTTGAGTAAGCGAGAAAAGTTGTGTCGTTGTAGCTGGCCACTGCCGCAGCAATTCCCGCTTGATTTAGCCCGTAGCTGCCCATGCCGTATGCTGAGATCGATTCTGCAGTCTCTGGCGCAGCTATCATGTAACCCACCCGCATACCCGCCAAGCCATAGATTTTTGAAAATGTTCGCGCTACCACCACATTTTTGCCGGCTTTAATCAGCGGGATCATGCTGTTCTCTTCAGGGTCGTCCGTTACCTCGTTATAGGCCTCGTCGACTAAAACCATGGTTTGTTGCGAGACCTTGTCGCAAAAAGTTTTCAGTTTTTGAGGCGATACGATAGAACCGGTGGGATTATTCGGATTGCAGATTTGGGCTAACGCTATGCTGCCATCGACGGCAAAGTACATGGCATCTAAATCAACTGAGAGATCGTCAGTTTTTGGTAGGCGTTTTATCCCATGCGCACTGTTGCGGGTACCCATTCGTGATGTGGTATCCCAAAACAAATCGGAGCCTAGGATTGAGCCTCGTTGGGCGGCCATCATCGCCAAGCTTGTGAGCACTCCGCTTGAGCCAGAGCTCAGAATGATGTGGTCCTTGGTCAGGCCATGTCGTTCAGCAATCATAGCCTTTAATGTTTCAGCGGTGGAACTAACGTAATAGGCGCCTTGGCTTATGGCTTCGGTCATGGCCTCTATCGCTGCTGGACTTGGGCCATAGGGATTCTCGTTAGCGTTGAGTTTGGCCACCCCAGGTGCAGGTCCATACAAGGGCTGCTCGAGTCCTTCAGTGGCCGTTCTCGCGAGGGCGAGATGAGGAGTAATGAGACTCGCGCCAAATGTCGCTGTTCCCGCTGTCAGGAAGTTTCTGCGTGAAAGTAATGCTGTTTTAGTCATTCTATACCTCGTATTTTTCAGACTTGCGTCGATTTCCAGAACATTGCGATTGAAACTAATATCAGATAAATGCCGAATAGCCGTTTTAGACTTCTTTCCTCAAGGCTGTGTGCCCATTTCGCCCCGAGTGGAGCCGTTAGAATTGACGTTGCTCCGACCGTCATTAGCGCCGGGAAATTCACATAGCCAATAGAGCCGTAGGGGAGAGAAGGTTTACCTAGGCCCATTAATGCAAAGCCTATAGCGCCCGAGAGGCCGATGATGAAACCCACTCCTGATGCGGTTGCCACCGCCTGATAAATAGGTCTTTGGCAGGTCACCATCGTGATAACTGTCACAGTCCCGCCTCCTATTCCAAGCAGGGCCGAAAAGCCACCGAGAAAAGAGGCGAGGCTCGCTCTCGGTAAGCCGCTGGGCATTTTAGGCGCCGGTGATTTTTGATTAGAAAATCTGTCAGGGAAAAGGAAATAAATAGCGTAGACGAAAACCCCGATTGCAAAGACTACGTAAAGTCGATCGCCGTCGGTCATTGATGCGATGATTAGACCTATAAAAACTCCTAGCACGAGCCAGAAGGCCCAATTTCTAAGCACGTCGAAGTCAACTGCCCCACGGCGCTGGTGCGCTCTAACCGCCCGAGCTGAGGAAACTACGATGGTGGCAAGAGAAGTGCCTATCGCTACAAAAATCAGGTCTGGGTTTTGATCTCCTAGTAAAGAAAAGACAAAGATAAGGGCAGGCACTACGACGAAGCCCCCACCGTTTCCGAACAGTCCCGCAGTAATGCCTGCGGCTGCACCAGCAACCGATAATGTAAGTAGCAAGAGTAAAAGTTCGTTCAAAAGCTAGGCTTCCAGTGGATGACTCGTTTTTACTTCAAGAAGGCTTCAAGTAACGTGCCAACACAGCTGATGTTTAGGAAGTGATTTGATAGCAGTCTGGAGATGAAATCTTTAATAAAAACAGTAGCTAAGCGGTTTTAAAACGCATGTGCCTGAAGAAAAATAATAAACAACGAACAAATCACCCAAGCTGCATGAATAGCGCTTTAAAATGGTGCAAGCGTGCTCAGCTTTGGCGCAACCAAAATGGCTAATGCTGACTTTCGAAATTACAAAATCTCTTCTTCTTGCGGGAACCTGCTCTTTACCGTGATCTCGCAATGGTCGGGAATAATGGCTCAAAAAGAATCCGGCCTTTGGATTTGGTATAAGATTTGCTTCTTAGGTAAACGAAAGAATCGAAAACCCAGCACAGGACAGACCGCCAAATGTTGCAGAAAAAGCAATCACGATTAAGCCTAATCCTAATTGCACTTGGGGTGGCATCGCTTAGCCACGCAAGAGTCGATTTGTCCGGAACGTATGATGTTGGAACACTTACCCCGCTCGAACGGCCAGCGATGTATGGAAACAATCTTTTCCTTACACCAGACGAGGCTAAGGGTATTGAAAAGCAGTTTGCGGCTCGCTTGCAGCGTGCTAATGCAAGCAGTGACCCCGAGAGAACTGCTCCCGAGTCAGGGGGGAGGGTCGGGGGCTACAATATGTTTTGGCTCGACATTGGGGAGTCCGCATCTAGCGTTGATGGCCGTTTCAGGACATCGATCATCACATCCCCAGAAGATGGTCGTATCCCGGAGATGACTTCGTTTGGAAAAGCTCGAATGCGGCAGCTGCAATCTGAGTGGCGCCTTTTATGGCGCACTCAGGATCTTGCAGCAAGTCAAAATACGGGTACTGCATGGTGGCTAGAAAACCCTGACGGGCGCGGACCGTATGATGATATTGAACAGCGTCCCTTGGCCGAACGATGTATTGTCGGTTCTAGGTCGACGGCGGGACCTCCGATGCTTCCGAATATTTACAATAACCATAAACGTATTGTGCAAACCCCCAGTCACGTCATGATTCTCACTGAAATGAACCACGATGCTCGTATCATAAGGTTAAATGGATCCCACAAGGACGGGAGCTCGCATAGTTGGCTCGGAGACTCAGTGGGGTATTGGGATGACGATGTTCTAGTGGTAGAAACAACTAATTTTGGTCAATTCCCAGCTTTGTCCGGGGCGAACGAAAATCTCAGAGTAGTAGAAAGATTTAGCAGGCAGTCTGATGGCTCGATACGATATCGATTCGAAGTCAACAACCCGGACGTTTGGACAGAGTCTTGGTCCGGCGAATATTCTTGGGCCCAAAGCGATGGCAAGCTTTATGAGGTAGCTTGCCACGAGGGAAATTACGCATTAGGCAATATTCTACGTGGAGCGAGGCTGCTGGAGAGAGACGCCTCACCTGCAGCCGATTGATGCCTGTCGAGATACATACTCACAACAGCGCTAAAGCCATCATGATTAAACAAACAAGGGAACCAAGCCAGAACAAAGTCCTGACATATATCAATCCTGCAATATAGGTGACGGCAAAAGCGGCTCGTAGAACCAACCAGTAGGTCATTAGCGCAGCGTTATCGACCTGTAAAACCAGGGACAAAACGCCTAAGGCTAAAAATGCGGGCAAACTTTCCTGTAGGTTTGCCGCCGCGCGTTTTGCCCGAGCGCAATACAGCGACTCATTGGGGTCGTTTTGATCCCTATTCGACAGCAGGTATTCCAGCCTATCTAAACTAAAAACCATAGGTGCGATCCAAAATTGCACCAGTGCTAGCAGCAGAGCCAGGATGATTAAAAGCGTCATAAATTCCCCCTAACGTTTACATACACTCATCTGCATAGTAAGGGTGCGAACTGCTGCTGCAAAGGTAAAGTTTTGCGCGAAAAAATTTGTTGCTAATCGGCTAACCGTTGGTTTTTTCTGCGGTCTATGAGCTTACTGAGTTGGCCTTAATCTGCGGCGCTAAATACCAACACGCAGCTTGCCAAGAAAGTCCATCTTGCCAAGTTTTACCCCTTTCATTCTTAATATGTCGTAGGCGGTGGTGGCGTGAAAGTAAAAGTTGGGTAGTGAGAACGACAGCACAAAATTCTCTGCAGTAAATGGCATCTCATTAGCGCCCAGCTTAAAGGTTACTGTCTTGCCGGCCGTTGCGTTGATGGTTGTGGGATCTTGGGCTTTCATTAGGTCGATGCTCGCCTTTGTGGTCGCCAAAAGCATCTCGTAGTCGCCTTGTTCTGCTTTGTGGTTAAACGCATAAAGCGGCGGGGAAAACTCCCCAGCCTGTAGGCCTTCGATGGCTTTGGCTGAGTGATGATTGATAGACATCACCTGAAAATAGAAACTTTGCATGTCCTCGTGGAGCGCGGAGTCCACGATATCCACCAAATCAATTGCGTTTTTTTCGCAGTACTCGAGGCCTTTTTCCAAAAAGTTGACGGTGCCTTTGAGTACTTGGGTATATGAACCTACGCTGAGGTCGTAGAGTGTTGTAGTCATAAAGTTCTCCCTGATGTTTTTGGTTTTTTAGAGATAACCAGCTCTATGGCATCAAGATTTCGAGCCAGCTTTATCGATTAGACTCGACGGACACTAGCAGAAATCATTTACGCTGATTAAGCCTTTTCTGCGTGTGCGACTAAGCAGTAGTTTGCTAACAACTGTATAGGTAGTTAGGGTTTCCGCGGGCGAAACCTGATACCGATTTTTAATCTCCATTGAAGAACTAGCACCGAGATAGAGCAGGATAAGGATGTTTAATGCAGCGCTGTCAGGATTCGGTTTGGGTCTTAGCCTAATTGTGGCTATTGGTGCACAGAATGCCTTCGTGTTGAAACAGGGCATTCGTAATCAGCATGTGTTCTGGGTTTGTATATGTTGCGCTCTTTCAGACGCGGTGCTGATCGTTGTCGGTGTCGGCGGATTTGCTGCCTTGGTCACACTTTATCCATGGATCGATCCTGCAACGCGTTATGGCGGGGCTATATTTCTGTCGGTATACGCTCTGCTGAGTTTTAAGTCTGCTGTATATGAGAGCAGCAGTATGAATTACTCCGCGGTAGAAAAACCGCAGTCGCTGATTTCCGCGTTGCTTATGTGTTTGGCGTTTACTTGGTTAAACCCCCATGTATATCTGGATACCGTAATTCTGATCGGCTCGATTTCGACCCAATACGAAAGCCAACGCATATATTTTGCTGCAGGGGCGGTGTTCGCAAGCTTTGTGTTCTTTTTTTCTTTGGGTTACGGCTCGCGACGACTGGCGCCGTTGTTTGCCAGACCTGCAGCATGGAGGGTTCTGAATACTCTAATTGGCATTGTTATGCTGGCCATCGCAGCAAACTTAGTATTGGTAAATCCGCTCTAGGGTCTCAATGGTAACCTTCGTTTTCTCAGAAAATTCATGGTATTTGCTCTAAGAAAGTGCTCTATACATCAGTGCGAGTTTTGCTATGTTTGGGGTCGGTTGATGCAGTAATTGCTGAAACGAGATTCTTGTTGGTTCGATTCCTTTGTATGTTGGAGAGGTCAAATGAGAAAAGAATTGCAGATTTCGATCATAAAAGAACTGATGTCGCAGCTGGATGAGGGCAGAAATGTTGATGCCGGAGTGCAATATAAAATGCCCACCAACGCCTATGTTTGTGCTGACACCGCGCGTAGGGAGCAGGAGGCATTTTTTCGTAATCACCCTCAGCTGATTGGTCTTTCAGGTGACTTGCCGGCCCCCAGTTCCTTTATCACTGTCGATGATTTTGGTGTGCCAATTCTGGCAACACGCGACAAGAACGGTAAGTTTCATGCGTTTTTAAATGCCTGCCGGCATCGCTCGGTAAAAGTTGCAACGGAAGAGCGTGGCACCAAGTCGGTATTTACCTGTCCTTTCCACAATTGGAGTTACGCGAATACCGGCAATCTCTTGACCATACCCAATAACGATCACTTCGGTGAAGTAGACAAAACTTGTATGGGTCTGGTGGAGTTGCCTGCAGTTGAACAATCTGGGCTGTTATGGGTCCATCCGAATCCGCAAGGAACTTTGAACGTAGATGAGTTGTTGGGGGGGTTGGCTGCAGAGTTTCCCTCCTTTGGTATGGAGACCCAGCAGGTCGTCGGAAATACCACCATAGAAAAAAAGCTCAACTGGAAGCTCGCTAACGATACATTCGGCGAAACCTATCACTTTGGTAAGTTGCATAAAGATACTTTAGGCCGCCTTTATTATGGCAATAACCTGCATTTTGAGGAGTTTGGGCGGCACCATCGGTTCGTTACTGCGAACCGGGGTATTGACGAGATGCGCAAATTGCCGGAGTCAGAGTGGGATATAAGCAAGTGCACATTCGTCCTCTATCACTTGTTTCCCAATGTGCAGCTGATCACAAGTAAAGCATCTACCACTTTAATCAGAATTTATCCCTGCAAGGATAATCCCGGTCAATCAGTCACACGGGTCGGTTTTTATTATGCCCCTGAGTTCGCCGAACAAGCGGACGATGTGGGGCGTGCTTCCGCAGCGAGTCACGACGCGTATGAATTTACTGAGGGTCGTGCAAGCTTGTCGGCCTCATTAGAGGTATTTAAATCGACTATCGAAAATGAGGATTACGTTATGGGCGAGATGCAACAGCAAGCGGCAGAAAGTGGGTTGTTGAAAGAGATTATTTTTGGTCGTAATGAACCGGCCTTGCATCATTTTCATAATAATTATCGTGAAGCGTTAGGCGAGCCACTGCTCGAGCGAGCATAGCGTCTGGGTTGGCCTGGATGTTGCGCGGTACAGTGTAATCTTGTCTAGTAGAGCAATTATTAAGACAGGCGACGGGATATGACGGATGTTGTTGGTGAGCCGATTCTAAATCGGCGTGCTTGGCGTGGAGGTGAGTTGCAAGAGCGCGCGGATTGGGTGGTCAGCTTGTCTCGTGAGCAGGTCAGCGGTCTATATCAATTGGCCGACAGCTTGCCCGAAGACAGCAACGACTGGCCGGGGTTTGGTCTCGACGGGAAATATCCAGAATCTCTTACAGAGTTGATTAGTTCGGTAGCTACTGAGCTAGGGACTGGTCGCGGCTTTGCCCTGTTGCGCGGTATCGATCCGTCTGACATTGAACGGCTGCGTCGGGTGTTCTGGGCATTTTCGCGGGGTATTGGTGACCCGGTGATGCAAAACGCTAAGGGCGAAGTCTTGAGTATTGTCGCAGACCGTTTTGCCGGCGCAGAGCGGGGAAGAGATACCCGGGGCTATGAGAGTAACGATGAGCTGCGCTTCCATTGTGACGGTGGCGATTGCATTGCCATGTGTTGTATCCGTCAGGCACCACAGGGCGGCATGAATGGTTTAGTCAGTTTGTTTGCTATTTATAACGAGATATTGGCCAATTACCCCGAGCATTTAGAGACACTGAAGGCCGGTTACGAACTTTACTCGCGCAAAGAGCAGGGTGACGCGGCGTCGACGAAGAAGTTAGGCAAGGTGCAGCAACAACGCATCCCCGTTTTTGCCTGGCATGAGGGGCGCATGAGTGCGTGGTTGAATATCCAACTGGCGGAGATTGCAGCTGAGGTCACCGGCAAGAACTTTAGTGCCGCCGAGCGCGATGCATTAGCGTGCGTTGAGACGATCGCCAACCGCGCGGACATGCAGCTGACGTTCATGCAGCAGCCAGGGGACATTTTGCTGATCAATAATCTTGCGGTTATGCACCGGCGAGAAAAATATTTTGATTCTGCCGATCCTGAAGAAAAAAGAAGCCTATATCGAATGTGGCTAAATTTGCATGACAGCCAGCCCGTGCTGGCCAGCCACTCGGCGCTGCGGCGAGGAATTCGCGGGCCGAGCCCGAATATAGCTGCACTGTAATAGCGCTATTTTGAACCTTGCTGACTCTTAGGCCTGCCCTCAGTAAGGGGTGAGGTCGAAGAGCGGTGCGCTACCTCCTATTCTGGGAACTACCAAAGGCTTACGGCATTAGACCCAATGCCGGCCTAAGAAGCTGGGTGATCCTTCTGATACAGGCACGGTTCCCGACGATTTACATGTCATATGACATGTTCTAGCATGAGCTGTTGACTGCAAGAAATCGTCATCGAGGGGCTGCAGCAATGGGTGAAATCACCCTAGATTTTATGGATCAACGCCAGGGGGGCGTCATGACGTTCGAAAGCAGCTTGAATCAAAAAATTAGTCGCTGTGGGTTTTGGGCGGTGATCGCTTTTTTTATTACCGCCGTCCTGAGTATGTTTTTACCTCTGGATATAGCTGGTGGTTATGCCGCGGCGCATGGGGATCGGGTGATTTGGTTGCAGGAAAATCGCGGAATGTTCATTGCCGGGTGGGTAAACCAAATTATCTCTATGTTCACCTTGTCCGGGGCCTTCGCTGCAGCAGCATGGATTGCCGTTGGCAACAATGCGTTACGGGGAATGTTGGGGCTGTTCTTTGTCGCGATGGCAACGATGGCGTTTATCATTCCGAAATTCATAGCTGTCTGGACGATTCCCCTGCTTGGTGACGCAGCGAGTACTGGCTCAACAGGTTCCGATATGGCCCATGCGCTGCTGCCCCTACTAAACGTGTCGATTCCATTCTCGCTTTATACTTCCTTCGATTATTTGGGCTTTTGGCTCTATGCGGTGTTTGCACTATTGGTTGCAGGACCACTGTATGGAGACGCGCTGAGTAACAAAATTGCCGCTGTGTCGCTAGGCGTATTTGGTGTGTTGTATCACTTGTGCCTGATCGCGCTACTCCTGGGCAGTATTGGCGCCAGCGATATCGAAACGTATTTCCTCGGCTCTACTGTTTTGCTGTTCTTGCATTTGGTCGCCATGATTGCCGTGTTTTACCGCGGCAAGTCTAATGCTGCTGCAGCTGATACTGTCCCCTAAGCGCTTTCACGTTAAGCTCGATAGAGGGCTTCGTCACAGCAATCAGGCCTAAATTGTGCTCGACCGCGCGCGCGGTTAGTCCTATGTTGATCTAAGATCGACAGCCAAGTTAAGCATCAGTCTCTGATCCACTCGAATGGTCTTGGATCGGGCGGTGCCGCAACAGAGGAGGGCGACATGACTAAACCCGCGTTACGCATTGGGGTTTCTTACGATTTCCGTAACCCGCCGGATTCCGGCGTCAGTGATCAGTACCTGTATGCAGAGATCCTAGAACAGGTGCAATGGCTCGACAGTATCGGCGCCGATCTGGTTTGGTTTACGGAACACCATTTCGTCGAAGACGGCTATTTACCCAGTTGGGTGCCCGTGGCCGCGGCCATGGCCAGTGTTACGCAACATGTGCGTTTTGGCACCGACATTTGCCTTATGCCGTTCAATCATCCTATTCGGCTGGCGGAAGACCTTGCGGTGCTTGATAACCTTTCCGGTGGACGCGTTGATCTAGGTATCGGCATGGGTTACGCGCCGCACGAATTTCGCGGTTTTGGTCTGCCGGTGGCGAGACGGGTGTCGCTGATGAATGAGGGCATCGAAGTGCTACAACGCTGTTTTACCGGTGAACGCTTCAGCTATCAGGGGAAACGCTACCAGTTTGAGGATGTGAAGATCACGCCCGGCTATGTGCAGCAAGGCGGCCCGCCGTTGTGGGTCGCGGCCATGTCAGAAGCAGGTGCGCTGCGCGCAGCCCACTACAACTGCAATTTCTTACCTCAAGGAGTAAAGGCAGAGTCCTATGATCCCTGGGTGAATGCCCTACAGCAGAGTGGCAGAAATCCAGCGGATTATAGGGTCGGTATTATTCGCAGCATTCTGGTCACCGACGATAAGGCCAATGACTGGGAGCCAGTGCGGGCGTCTGAGCGTTATCGTATGCAACTTTATCGCAAGTTTTTTGAGGAAAGCGGCGAGGGTTTTGGGCGTAAGGGTGAACAGGTGCCTCAGACCTGGATTGTCGGCGATGTCGATCACTGTGTGGCTGAGCTTAAGCATTTCATCCAAACTTTCGGCATTACCGATATCGTATCCATGGCAGTGCCGCCAGGACTGCGGACAAGTGATATGAGTGATTCTTTGGAACGCCTGTTTACCCAAGTTGTACCAAGACTAAAGCAAGAGCTGCAAAACGAAGCATAGCCCCGGTATTAATTTGCCCTAGTGGGGTCGGCTAACTGTTACGTCCTAAGATGGAGGCAGGCCCCAAGCCTCGTTAGCGCCGCTGCCGTCTTGGTCGAGGGGGTAGACTGGTCGCCGAACTTTATCAAAGGTCAGCTGACTGTAATCCGAGGTGCAGACGCCGCGGCCAGCGCATTCAATCACCTCCTTCGCTAGCTCGCGAAATCCCACTCGATAATGAATCCTGCTCTTAAGCATTACGTAGTCATAGGCCATGGGTTCCATGCCTAAACAGCGAAAACACTCGGGGTCATAAGGTTCAATATGGCGCGAGATTATCGCGATATCGACGTTACCAACAGAAAGTACGGCAGAGGTCCCCATGTTAATTGTCAGACCCCGTGCCATGGCAACCTGAGCTTGAAACTTGCCGTTAGAAATAAGTTTTACTTCGCCGGTGAGCGAGATCGGCGTGCTCTGCTCCACCAAGGCAGGCATTGGCAATTTGCCGCCGAGTTCTACAGTGAGCGTTGCGCCAACGCCAGCCGCGGCCATTTGCGCAACAACTTCTGGATCATAAAAGCCGAACACAGCGACTTTTTCCAGTCCTGCCGCCAATACCGCGCTGAGTACCTCGGTTGTATCCATTGTGCCGCCAGATGCGGTGTTGTCGTAATGATCGAGAACAATCACTGGGCCGTCGCCGCTGGCCGATGCCGCTGCTTTTGCCCGTTGCATAGACTCTGCGAGGGGTTCTACTTCGTAAACAAAGTCTTTGCGGTCTTGCCAAGCACTGTTAAGTAGCTCATTAACGTGGGCTTGTGCCGTTTTGCCGTCATCGTCGGTCATGGCCACGACGCTCAAACCTGCGTCATAAATGTCGGCATGAGGAAACCCGGTAAATACACTCACCCCGAGGCAACCAGCTTGTTCCAATTCGATAGCCCGGGCCTGCAGCGAGGCGTTGGGTTCATCGTCCGTGCCTTGGCGCATCACATGGGGCAACATGGGTGCATTACCCCAGCGCAATACAGGTTTTGCGTGGCCGTTAAGCATGGCAAAAAATGCCTCGGCACCACGACGTGCGGTGCTGTCCATATCGATATGCGGATAGGTGTGATAGCCGGTTAAAACGTCGCAGTTGCTCACCATCAGTTCGGTGATGTTGGCGTGCATATCTAGGGATATTGCGATGGGTAGGGTCGAGTTTTTTGCGCGGATGCGGCGCAGCAGTTCGCCTTCACCGTCGTCATAACTTTTTGTTGTCATGGCACCGTGCAGGTCGAGTAGCAGCGCATCAACACGCTCTGAGAGCGCCACTATGGCGTCACACATGTATGCAAATGCTTCGTCTTCAACCGGTCCGCTGGGTGGTGCTGATGCGGCGATACCCATTTCAATCGTGACATTTTGAGCTTCGGCAACTTCAATATAACCACCAAGGCAGGACGCTGTGCCGCGGTAAGTCTGCAGCGCGACATCGCCGCGCAACGGCACGCCATGACCGCCGGAAAATCGATCAAGATCTGTAATAACGGGTGAGAATGTATTGGTCTCGTGGCTCATCATGGCTATGCCTATTTTCATAGTATGTTCCTCCCGATTAATGAGCATTTCGCATTGCCTAGACAGAATTTCTAACAGGTTGGCGGCGTAAATCAAACCCGCATGGGTATTGTGAAGGCGGGCTGCGACGTACCGGCTCTCTGAGTCGGCTTACAACGCCACATGCAACTCGCTCGATCTTAGGTTAATTTTAGCTTGGGTTTCATGGGGCTAGATGAGGTGATCCGCTTATGAGTTCAATACCGATAGAATTCGATCCAGACTTTATTGCCGAGCACTCAGCGCCGGAGCAGCAGATTTACCGCGAGCAAACGCTGTCGAGGGAGCCTATGGCGTCGGTTTTGGCGAACAACCCAGAGATATATTTTGTGCCGCCGCAGCGTAAAAGCGAGTGGGGTAAGTGGCAATTCAAGCCGGGTGCCTATTACGATACGACTACTGGTTCCAAGCATCCGCACTGGCAAGATATGGATTTGCCGCAGCCCAGTCGAGACATCGACCAACTGCGTAGCGATCTACTGCGTTGGGGTTACTGCAAGGTAGCGAATGCTTTGTCAGCAGAACAAGTTGCCATTATGCGCGAGCGCGTGCTGGAGCAGGCTGAAGGCGAGCGACTTGCGGGTATCGCCCAACGTACACCCAGCGGTCAAAATATAAATTGTTGTGTGAACAAGGGCCGATGTTTTGAGTTGTTTATTGAGCAGCATCCAAGCATTGCCCAAGGGGGACCGCTAGTAGAGCAGTTAGTTACTGAGGCGCTAGGCCCCGGCTGGATTTGCACTTCTTTGATTGCCGCGCTGTCGTTACGTGGTGGGGTACCCCAGGCTTTGCACCAAGACCAGAGCAATGCGTTGGATTCCCGCAGCCCTATGACCGTGAATATTTTGACCCCGATTACTGATGTGGATGAAACCACCGGCGGCACTCTGCTGATACCCGGTAGTCATAACGTGTTGTCTGCAGCGGTGCGCGAGGGTAAACCGGTGGGCAAGTTGCCACCGGCGATTAACTTAGATGCCCAGGCCGGCACTATGGTCATCACCGACGGGCGCTTGCTTCATGGCACCGGTATAAATCATACCGATCAACCTAGAATCGTCATGCTCAACGGTATGCAAAAGTCCTGGATGCGTCAGCAAGAGAACTGGATGTTGTCGGTTCGGCCAGAAGTGCTTGAGCGTGCCAGCGCTAAATTACTGCATCGTATGGGTTATCAGGCGACCACGGGAACACAAACCAATGAAGGTCACGGTTTTGGCGCTCAGGGCAGGGTAGATGAGACTACCGGCGCGCTGGTCGACTTTCGTCTGGCTGCCGATCGCGGCGAGTACCAGCGAGTAGGCGAACTCAGTTCCGAATCTAGTGCTGCAGAGCTAAATGCAGCCTATACCCTCCGAGACGTTGTAACCAAGGCTCGGAAAGGTGGGGTCAGTGCGCCGGTGGGGATTGGCGGCAAGGGGCCGGTATAGCTCACCAGCGTAAACGCCGCCTATTTCCGTGGCCACTTTATGGGTATTTGTTACCCGTCTCCGAACCTTCGAACCCCGGAACGATTTCTAATACCGTGTGGCCATGGTGGAGTCTGCCGAACTCATCCTCTGCTTGAACCGTAATCGCATGAACCCCCGGGGGTAGGTTTGCATCTAAGTCTGCCTCAAATAAGTGGGTCGACAATGTGGCTTCCACCCAGGTTTTTTTCGAACTGCGGTGGCGGGCGTATTGCTCAAGCATGTAGGGATCCTTGCGCAAGACCCGTTTCAATGGTCGGTACTCGCCATCTTCAATGCGATAGCGAACTTTAGAATTGGGTCCACCGTCGAAGAGGTTGACTATTATTGCTGCCGCATTGAGGTGGTCCTGAGATATACGACCGTCGAGTAACTCTCCCGCTTTAAAGTCACGTATGCCGTTAACGTTGAGCTGGTGGTGTGCAACGTCGAAAACGATGCGCATCTGATAATCCGCCGGTTTGCCTGCGCCTTTAAAGCGTACCGCTACATCCGTAGAGTCAACCTCGAGGATATGGTAACCGTTAGGAGTGCCGTCACGCTGATCACTAACTGCGATACCGCGCTCGTCGAAGGGGCCACTCCACCAAGCGCCGGATACCGTTGCTAATACGTGGTGGTGAAACTTTCCTGGACCGGCGAAGCCGTCGTCTTTGTCAAAATAGACGTGATCTGTTGTATGGGTATGTCCCGCTACGGAATACAGGTTAGGGCGCCCCGCCAGCAAGCGAAAAAGCTTTTCTCGGTTATCCGTCGCGTAGGAGCCGTTTTCACTGCCCAGAGGCGCGTGGGTGGCGATAAATACTAGCCGTTCTTGCTCTACATGCTTAAGTTCTTCGGCCAGCCACTGCAACTGGCTGCGACTAATTCGGGCCTCGTAGCCGCCATTGCCCCTTACATCGCCAGGATCAGCTTCGCCGCCGCCTTTGTAGTCAATGTTATCGAGCACAACAAAAAGTGCATCGGCGTATTCGAAGGCAAAATACGGCGGTCCGTAAAATTTCTTAAACGTTTCTAAGGAGTAACGATCGTTTGGCGACTCGAAGTTAATCTCGTGATTACCCGGCACGTTGTACCAAGGAATGCCGATCTTCGAGATGATTGCGTTGTATCTGGGCAACATCGACAAATCGTCGAACATGATATCGCCCATCGTCATGCCAAAAGCCGCATCGGAGCCGACTAACTCGGCAACCACGTCATCACGAATATAGTCCAGTTCGCGAGTGGTTTGGGGTTGTGTATCGGCGAATAAGAGCGCCTCAAATTTTTTCTTCTCAGGACGCTCGATCAGAGGGAAATTTATTTCGGCGGGCAATGGTCCGGTTGGCTCAATACCTTTATAGCGCATCCCTGCAGGGGAGCCGTTGGGCTGATGGATATAGTAAAACTGCGGCAGCATGTGCTGATTGACCGGGATGGCATAGTTGCTGGGTTTGGTAATGAAAATAATAGTTTGCTCGTCGGCCGCGAGCCGGTAGCGACCAGTCGCGTCAGTGCGTACGACGCTGGCCCCATTACTGACACGTACATTAGCCAGTCCAACTTCGCCTTCATCAAGTAGCCCGTTGCGATTTTCATCGATAAATACGCGACCAGTCGCTGTCTGGGCTAGGCTCAGTGGTGTGACTATCAAGAGTATTAAAAACAGTATCGTGCGTTGCATAACATTACCCCCGTGTTGAACGCTTCGATGGTAACAGCATCTTGTGCTTGTCTCATGACCGACAGATTAGGTTTTTATTACGCATTGGTAAGCGCGAACTTGGGCCGGAGTTTTCCTGCACAGGTTAGTCCGTGCTGAGATAGGGCAAAAGCCTGCCCAAAATTTTGCGACCAATACCCGCAAGCAAGCAATACGGGGCGACGGCGAACTCGAGATGCTTTAATGAAAAATTGGATCCAGTGACAGAAGGAGTCGTTCGCTGTCTCCTCGTGGCGATCGATGGACAACACCATGATAAGCGCTGTTCCAGGCTCCACCTTTTAGCAGTGACCAATGGCCAGCTGGTAATTGCTGGACTGTCGCGCCTGATCTGAGGGGAATGCTCTGGTCCGCAGGGTCGGTGAAAACAGGCCAATCTACGTCACTGTTAGGAATCCACTCAGTGCCGTTACCGCTGAGGGTGATCAGCAAGCGACAGGGGATTTTGTCGACATGAAAACTCGGGCACATGGGGGAGCGCAACGTGGCGAGTCTTACCCCAACTGAAGCGCAGCCCAAGAGCGCACCGAGTACGTCACAGCCTTCGTTAACTTGATCCGCCAACATAGAGCGCACGCTGGCCTCCATTGAGTCGGGCAACTGCTGTTGTGCGATGTCAGGCTCATCTGGGGTCTGAACCCACTGAACTTGGTACGCCTGCCGCGACAGGATCAGCTGCTGTGATAAGGACTCAATGCGCTCAAAATTTGGCCGGGCAATGCTGACAAGCTCTACATCATCCGAATAGATTTCAGCCAAATCACTGAGTTGATTGCTGCTGGCAAGTCGCATCAAAGTTTAGTCCGATGCCGGACAATTGGCGTCAAACCTAGTTGCCCAGCCGCAGAATCGGGTGTCCGCAACGATGGAGCGTTGCCTTCTACACTCATGCTTATTGCCATACTGGAAAGGGGTCGCTCAACGTAGCCCAATAATGTTTACCCTTCAGTACGTCCTCTTCACTCAATAGGCACTGATCGAGCGCCGCGGTCACGGCGTCTTGGTCTAAACCTTGGCCAATAAAGACGAGTTCTTGACGCATATCACCAAACGGTTCTACCCACTGTTTTTGAATTGATGCCAGATAATCCTCGTCCTTGGGCCAGTCTTCTTCGGGCACAGCCTTCCAGAACATGCCGGCAAAACCATAACGGGCAATGCCGCCGGCCTGACTCCATTGACCGGCAAACTGTGGGCGCGTAGCCAGCCAAAAATACCCTTTCGAACGAATCAGCTTGCCGTAACGGTCAGTACTGTGCAGAAACTGGTGGAATTTTTCTGGGTGAAACGGTCGTCGCGCTGCGTAGGTAAAGCTGCCGATGCCGTATTCTTCTGTTTCTGGAACATGCTCGCCCCGCATTTCTTTGAGCCAGCCCGGGGCCTGCTGTGCGCGTTCGAAGTCGAAAAGGCCGGTGTTGAGCACATCATCAAGATCCACTTGGCCGTGGGATATTGGAACGATTCTCGCGTCAG